>ERZ773181.9-NODE-9-length-248967-cov-6.047125_pt1 | contig 248967 bp, 207 predicted proteins | sample MGYA00581001_ERZ773181 | MGnify/ENA primary metagenome ERZ773181 (study PRJEB29015, sample SAMEA2737780) | human gut metagenome | biome: human gut; feature: human-associated habitat; material: faeces | place: China | collected 2012 ...
CTGCATTTGCGGCCGGACGTCGTGCCCGCAGTATCGACGGCGCTTGCAATACTTTAAGCAGACTTAAAAGCGGCGACGATTGCGCCTTCAACGAGTTGGTTCAATCAAACTGGGAAAAAATATACAACAGGGCCAACGGGCTGCTGGGCAACCGCCAAGACGCCGAAGAAGTAGCCCAAGACACCTTTTTGCGCGCGAGAAAAAGCCTCTGCAACTTTAGGGGCGACTGTTCCATATCGACTTGGCTATACCATATCGCAACCAACCTTGCCAGAAACAAGCACTGGTATTGGTGGAGGCGGAAACGCTCGCAGTCGGTGTCGCTCGAATCCCCAATCGCCGAAAACGAGGACGTGAGATTTTGCGACATCATACCAGGCGAGGACGACACCCCCGCGGAAGAAGCTGAATCGAGCGAGTTCATCACAGGTATCCCCGCCGCGATGGCAGCCCTTCCCCCAAAATATTCCGAAGTGATAAGGCTGAGGGTGGCGGAAGATTTAAGCTACGAAGAAATTTCCGAGCGCCTGGACATAAGCGTAGGAACGGTCAAAAGCAGGCTTTCGCGCGCGAGGGAATTTTTGAGAATCGAGCTTGAAAAGAGAAGCTAACTTTGCGAGATTTTTATTGTGAAGATTTCCAAGGAGAAATTTGAGGAGCTTGTTTCGGCATATCTCGACAACGAAGCCACACCCGAAGAAAAAATCGAGCTTTCAAAATGCATAAGGCAAGACCGCGAAATGGCGCGTATATTTTATCGAGAATGCAAAATTTACGCCGCGACATGCAAAATATACGGGCGCGAGCCCACGCTTCAAGAATTGGACGGAGTGCCAAACCATCTAAATCCCGCAAAGAAAAAAATCGCCTGCAATGCGCGTGCCGAATGGGCGGCAGCCACTGCGCTCGCGTCTGCAGCCGCGCTTCTCATTTGCGCGGCGCTCGAGTTGCCCTCACCCACACGACTTGGAAATTTCGACAAAGAAAATCATTCTACCGCCCAATCTGTAGAGCTCAAATCGAGTTATTTTACGGGCAAAATGGGCATCGGCGTTGCGCCCGACTCCTCTGCAATAGGCGTTTTGGAATTTAAACGCTGATATTTTTTATTTGCTCTTAACACTCGCTTTGCCCCTTTTTAAAAATCCTCCCGATAGATTTTTCAGACAAAAAATTTTTCATACAAAAAAATTCGGGATTGGCAAAATCCATTAAAAAAATCTGAAAATTGCGAAACGTTTTTGTTTAAAGAAAAATTTGAGAGCGCGGAATTTTTTACGAAAAAAAACCGCTAAAAAATTTTTTCAAGAGTGTAAAATCTCTGTAATTTCCGCTCTTTATGCCGACACGTTATAAATGTTTGCACAGTTAATTATCAAGTCGCGCAAACGCGCCCTGGATATTTTCACATTTTATCGCTGGGCATAAAGAGTCCCCGCGCGCGAACCGGCTATGCGTATCTTGCCGCGGTAAAATCAAAAGAGATTGCTTTATAGAAAAAGTGAAAAACGGGAAAAAATATCGCATTTTTCCCTGACGTAGAGGGAGCAGAATAAAGTAGGCAAAGAAGCGCAAAAAAATCAGCTGCCGCGTCGTTTCTTAGTTGGACGCCAATCGAGTTTACTAAAAAGGGACTAAAAAAGCTAATCAGAAAGCGGCGTCGCGGCATTGCCTGCGATTGCAAATCTTTTTTCGAAATTAGCGGCGATTTCTAAAAAAACCGCGCGGTATTTTTTTAACTGCCCACGTGAAAGCGCTACCCTTGCGAGATTTCCACGCGAAAGCGCCCATATCGCGCCGGCAATTTTTTCCGGGCATTCGCCTATCGGAGAGGCGAGCGCCATGCATATTTTTTGCCTAAGCTCCTTTGGAGCCTGCTTGTCAACGGCTTTTAAGACTTCCCTTCCGAAAAAACCGAAAGTTTTGGCCATTTTTATGGATTTTTTTTCCAAGAGGTTTTTTATGCAAAGGGATTCTATCTCGCCGGCATTTTTTTCAAGGAGGCGTAGGGCGTCGGGAACGGTAGAATCTTTTTCAATGAAAGACGCGAATTTTCCGGGCAGAGTCCGCGCGGAAGCCCCTCCGCTCGGAGATATGCGTTCCCCGTCGGATTTTACGGCGCCACTTAGCAGCATATCGGCTGCTGCCGCAGCCGCGTACGAGCGAGACAGCGAGTCGTCGTCGGAGTCGAGGACGCTAAATCCAGAATCCGAAAGCATCGCCAAAACTAACTCTTCCGATATTAAATACATTTTTCTCAAAGATATTTGCCACGAAAATTGAAAAAAATCAATAAAGAGCTTGCATAAAAAATTTTTTATGGAATAAATCACAAAATTACTTTTTTAGGCAGATACCTAAAAATAAACTTGCAAGCTAATAAAATAAGCGTTTATTTGTTCGCTTTTTGACAATTTAAACACAATGAAAGCTACAATCAAAATTCAAGGGAAACAGCTGACCGTAAAAGAAGGCGACATTCTTTTCGTAAACCGCTTTGCGGGCACGAACGCCGGAGACACAGTTGAAATCAAGGAAGTGCTTATGGTCGGTGACGGAGAAGCCGCCAAATTTGGAGCTCCGTATGTAGACGGCGCGAGCGTTTCGGCCAAGATTCTCGAAAACAAGCGCGGGAAGAAAGTGGTAATAATCAAAAAGCACCGCAGGAAGCGCTATGAACGCAAGCGCGGGCATCGCCAGGAGCTTTCCGTCATAAAAGTCGAATCCATAAAGGCGTAATAAGAAAGGATCCACCACATGGCACATAAAAAAGGACAGGGTACTTCAAGAAACGGGCGCGATTCCAACGCGCAGCGTCGCGGCGTCAAGAAATACGGCGACGAATACGTTTTGGCTGGCAACATAATACTCCGCCAGTGCGGCACGAAAATCCACCCCGGAAAGAACGTCGGAATGGGAAGGGATTACACCCTCTTCGCCCTCGTTGACGGAACTGTAAAGTGGGACGGAGCGCACAGAAAAGTTTCCGTGCTCGCAGCCGAATAGTTTTTTTAAAAAAAATGTAAAGCCGCTTTTTAGCGGCTTTTTTTATGCCTTCTTTGCCTTATCGCCTCAGATTGCGCCATATTTTTACAGGGGCGCAATTGCTTTTAGGTGCAAATAGATGCGCCTAATATGTAACCATCTTACGGCAAAAAAAAGCGCGGGAAAAATTCCCGCGCAATTTTTTTAAGCAACAAAGCTATTATCTAAAATAGGAAACTCCCGACGAGAATATCGGCTGTATTTTATTACCGGCAATATTTTTTCCCACATTAGTTCCAAACCTTTCGCTATGCCCCATTTTGCCGAAAACAAGGCCGTCCGGACTTGTAATCCCCTCGATTGCATGCATTGAACCGTTGGGATTAAACGGTATGCAAGAGCACGGCTCGCCTTTGACATCGACGTACTGAGTTGCGATTTGTCCGTTAGCCGCAAGCTTTTGTATAACGCTCTCGGGGGCGATGAATTTGCCTTCCCCGTGGGAAACGGGTATTGCGTGCTCGTCGCCGACTTCGCACTGCGAAAGCCATGGCGAAAGGACGCTCGCAACCCGCGTTTTGACGTAGGTTGATACGTGGCGCGAAATATTATTGTACGTGAGAGTCGGACTGTCGGGACCGAGCTCCCTAACTTCGCCGAACGGCACAAGACCCAATTTTATGAGCGCTTGGAAACCGTTGCAAATGCCCAATATCAAGCCCTTGCGGTCTTTTAACAGCGACATAACAGCATCCGCAAGCGCCGGGTTTCTAAACACTGCCGCTATAAATTTTCCGGAGCCCGCCGGCTCGTCGCCCGCGCTGAATCCGCCCGGAATCATAAGGATTTGGGCAGCGTCAATGCGCCGTTTCATCTCCGCAATCGACTCGGCAACTTTTTCGTCCGAGAGATTGTTGAAAACGAAAGTGTCGGCAATTGCGCCCGCGGATTCAAACGCGCGCGCCGTATCGTACTCGCAGTTCGTGCCCGGGAATACCGGTATGAACACTTTTGGGCTGGCAAACTTCGAGCGGGCGAGATTCGGGGCGCGCAACTTGTAAGATGGTTTCAGCAGCTCCCCTTTCTGTGACGGCTCCGCGAGAGTCGCAAACACGCCCTCGAGCGGCTTTGTCCACGCGCTGTAAAGCTCCGACAACTCAATTGAGCTTCCCCCTGCGAAAATCTTGCCGCTATCGACCGTTTCCCCCACAAGTTTTGCAAAGATTTCCGAAGCCTGGGCGCTGTCGGCAAGCTCAACAACTATCGCGCCTTCATTTAAAGCGAAAATGTCGCCGCCGTAGTTTTTATCGAGCGAAAATCCTATGGAATTGCCGAAGCACATTTTTGAGACAGCCGCCGCAATGCCGCCTACCCCTACTACCTGCGCCGAGAGGATTTCACCTTTCTTGATTGCGCCGAATAGGGCCGAGTATTTTTTTAGCGCGTCCGCCCATACCGGCGCGAGAGAATCGTCCCTATCTATTTCGATTATCGCGACTCTTGAGCCCGCCTTTTTAAATTCCGGAGAAATCACATTTTCAACATTGCACGGAACTATCGCAAAGCTTACGAGAGTCGGCGGCACGTCAATATTGTTGAAGGAGCCAGACATCGAGTCTTTTCCGCCTATGGCAGCCGCGCCGAGCCCCATCTGGGCCTCGTATGCGCCAAGCAGCGCCGCGAGGGGCTTGCCCCAGCGCTTGGGATCTTTGCGGAGTTTTTCAAAATACTCTTGGAAAGTCAGCCTTATGCGGGTGACATCTCCACCTGAAGCCGCAATTTTTGCGAAGGATTCGAGCACTGCGTACATCGCCCCGTGGTAAGGGCTCCAAATAGAAATATCCGGATTGAACCCGAATGCAAAGAGAGTTCCGGTTTTGGTGTCGCCCTTCAAAAGCGGTATTTTTGAGCACATTGCATTTGGCGGAGTCGCGAGGTTTTTTCCGCCGTAGGGGTGCAGAACTGCGGATGCGCCTATTGAAGAGTCGAATCTTTCGACAAGCCCGCGTTGGCAGCAGCTGTTTAAGTCCGAGAGCGCTTCTTTCCAAGACTCGGTGTCGCCCGGGGCGCGGTTTGACGGGATCGTAAGCGGAGAGTTTTCCGAAGGCGATACAATTTCGGCGGAAGCTGTCGCCGTCACACCGTTTGTATCCAGGAATGCGCGGGACAAGTTTACGATGTCCCCGCCCCTCCATTTCATAACGAGCCTACCGGTGTCGGTGACTACCGCGACTTCCGTGCATTCGAGGTTTTCCTCTTCCGCGTATTTTTTGTACGCCTTGACATCGGCGCTCGAAACCACAACCGCCATTCGCTCCTGCGATTCTGAAATGGCAAGCTCCGTTCCGTCGAGGCCTGCGTATTTTTTGGGAACTGCGTCGAGGTTTATTTCGAGGGACGGCGCGAGCTCTCCTATTGCGACAGACACTCCGCCCGCGCCGAAGTCGTTGCAGCGTTTTATCAATCTGCTCGCCGCCGGGTTTCGGAAGAGGCGCTGCAATTTTCTTTCCATGGGGGCGTCGCCCTTTTGAACTTCCGCGGAATTTTCGAGCGCATGTTCAGTATGGTCCTTTGAAGAGCCCGTCGCGCCGCCGATTCCGTCTCTGCCTGTCCGTCCTCCCACGAGAAGTATTACGTCGCCTTTTTCGGGAGTTCCCCTGACAACCATATCGCGCGGAGCCGCCGCGACAACCGCGCCGATCTCCATGCGCTTTGCGATGTATCCCGGATTGTAGATTTCTGTCACCTGCCCTGTCGCAAGCCCGATTTGGTTTCCGTAGCTGCTGTAACCGTTGGCGGCGCCGATTACGATTTTCTTTTGCGGAAGCTTTCCGGGCAAAGTCTCGGAAAACGGCGTCCGCGGATCTCCGGCGCCTGTCACGCGCATTGCTTGGTACACATAGCTGCGCCCGGAAAGCGGGTCGCGGATTGCGCCCCCAAGGCATGTCGCCGCGCCGCCGAAAGGCTCGATTTCCGTCGGGTGGTTGTGGGTTTCGTTTTTAAACATTACAAGCCATTCTTCGGGCCTGCCGTCTATATCCACATTCACAACTATGCTCGCCGCGTTTATTTCCTCGCTAACTTCGAGATCGTCGAGCTTACCGTCCGCACGAAGGCGACGCATACCTATTAGCGCGACATCCATTAGGCATATCGGCTTGCCCTTTTTGTCGAGGCCTAAAATTTCGCGCGATTTTAGGTAAGATTTCCACGATTTCTCCATCGCCTCCGAGTACTTTCCTTCGTCGATTTTGACGCTTTCAAGGCGCGTCAGGAAAGTCGTGTGGCGGCAATGGTCGCTCCAATACGTATCGAGAACCCTTATTTCCGTAATGGTGGGGTCGCGGCGCTCCGTTTCGGCAAAGTATTTTCGGCAAAATTCGAGGTCGTCAACCGACATCGCAAGCGACATTTTTTTGTGCAGCTCCGCTATCTGCGCGGGCTGCATAGATATAAAGCCGTCTATTTTTTGGACGTCCCGCGCCGGGCTCGGCTTGCGCTCGAGCGATTCGGGCATCTTCATGTCGGCTTCGCGGCTGTCAACAGAGTTTATTAAATAATTTTTAACCGCCGCAATTTCGGATTCCGAGAGCGCCCCCTTTAATACATACACCCTCGCGCATGCTACTTTCGGGCGTTTAAAGGCAACTATCTGCACGCATTGCTCGGCGGAGTCTGCCCGTTGGTCGAATTGTCCCGGCAGATATTCTATGGCAAACGCCGTCTCTCCGAGTTCCATAGGAAAGTCGGTCTCATATAAATTTTCAACAGGCGCCTCGCAGAAAATGAGGTTTTTGACGCGCCCGTAAACTTCGTCGTCGAGCCCCTCTATGTCGTAGCGCTGCAACACCCTTACCGATTCGAGCTTTTTCAGGTTTAAATTGCCCTTCAAATCGTTTAGTAGCGCGCCCGCGCAATGTCCGTTCTTGTCCTCAACAAATACTCTGCGAATCATATCCCGATAATTTTTCAAAAAGCTCGCCCGCGCGCAATTCTTTTTTAACGCCTTGAATCGGCTTTTTTATAAAAAATATGCTTCCATTGGCGCGCATAAAAAAATATCGTCTAAGGCAAATGAAAAAATTCTTTTTGCTTTTTTTTGCCGGAATAATCTCAGCAGCAACATTGCAGGCGCGAATTACGGCTTTCGGCGAATCTCCAAAGTACGGAATAAAGCCGCTTCCGGAGTCTGCGGAATTTTACGATGTAAACCCGCATACTTGGGATGTATTTACGACTTTTGACGGCGACGAGATAATCGGCGCCAACCAGCCGCGCCGCACCGTGTTTCAAATAGAGGCTTATTCGGCATCTGTAATGGAGGGCCGGAGAGTCGGAGAGTTTACGCCGGTCGCGTCGCTCACCGACAGGGGCGCGTTCTTTGGCGGCGACGGATATATGGATTTGTACTATTCCGCCCCAGTGGACTCTAAATATGCCCAGCAGGCGGTGTTTTTCGGAGGCTGGAAGTACAACCTTACAAAATATGTCGATTTAGACCTCGGCGGAAATATAATCTACACGACAAAAAAAGTTGCCGGCCCCGGCCTCGTGGGCCTCGGAGGCGAAAATTGGCGCGGAGATATGTATGTAGGGTTCACATCGGACAAAATCTTCCTTTGCCCGTTCGTATATGTCGGCTACGACCCGACGTACGATTCGCTAAAATTCCAGGGCGGGTTCAACCCAGTCATAAGCCTCGAAGAGCTTACGGCAATAAAGGGGCTTTCAATTCAGTCCCAGATAATATTCGGGTACGTCCGCGCCAATAGGTTTGCGGGAGAGGCGCGCCTGTCAAACGGAAACTACTGGCGCAATTCCTACGGATATATTCAGGTTGAGAGCAACCTTGTTTACGAGAGAAAATCTTGGAGGTTTTTTGTGGGAGTCGGCTGGGCCTGCAACAACGACGGAGAAATCGGCCCCGACAACGTGAATATGGGCCCGGATAATTTTGTATGGACCGGCGGCGGCGTAGGCTACATTTTTTAAAACTGCCCATAAAAAGCCGGATTATCCGGCGAAAAGAAGGCGCGGCGTTCCGCGCCTTCTTTTGCGCTGAACCCAATGCTAAAAGATAAGAACCTCCCGCAAAACTGCCGCACTTGCGCCAATTAGCGCAATGCCCGCCGACAACCACAGACCACCTAAATAAAAATTTTTCGCCTCCGACATAAAAAGTCAGCGGATAAAAAAATTCATCGCAAGAAAAACGACCGCAAAGCCGCGCGCGGGGATAGCCACTTAGCATACAAATGCGGAAGGAAAGTTTAATGCGCAAAGTTTCCACGCACAAATATAGAAGCCACAAGGCAAAAAAAATTGGCGCGCAAAGCTTTTCATTTCTTAGAGCCAAACCGCAAGATAGACGAAAAAAAAGAAAACTGAACACAAAATATTTTCAGTTTTCCCAATTAGCCCTCCCCCAACCTGCGGGGAGCACCGGAGAGCATACTCTCTCTACGGATTTTTACGCAAAATGTGCGCAAGGCATTCGTACCTGTCTATTTTCCCCTCCGAAAGATCGCACAGGGCAGTCATAATAGGCAGCTTTACATTGGATTTTTCAAACATTCTGCATATTTGTATAGTCTCCAAACCCGCGCAAACCCTACCTTTCAATAGTTTCAAAGCCTCCGGCACGCTAAGCCCCCTGCCGAGGTGTTCGCCGGTCGTGCGGTTTCGTGAATCGGGGCTTATGCAGGTAGTCAAAACGTCGCCCAAAATTGCGGATTCTTTTATGAAGGAATCGCTCCACGCGCCGAGCGACGCCGCCGCCCTGTAAATTTCCTGGAATCCCCTCGCCATAACAATGGCTTTCGTGTTTGCCCCCAGATTCATTCCGTCGCAAAAACCCGCCGCGAGAGCCACTATGTTTTTTAGAGCCGCACCAATTTCCACCCCGACAACGTCGTCCGAGGGGCTAACTATGAAGTTGGGAGTTGAAAATGCCCCTGCGGCAATAATCGAATCCGAATGGGAGGTTAGAGCTACGATATCTTCAGCATACTTGTCCTGCGCGACTTCGTAGGCGATATTTGGCCCCATTATCGAACCCACGCTTGAAGCTTGCCTTATCGCCGTTTCGAGTATTTCCGAAGGTCTGCGCCACGTGCCGACCTCAATGCCCTTGCCGGCATTCACCATAATCGAGCCTTCCTCCACAAATTGTGAGAAATCCCCCGCAGTTGCCGCGAGGTATTTTATGGGAACGACCCATACGACCATTTGCGCGCCCTTGAGAACTTCGCCCGGATTTTGGGAAAAGCGCACATTTTGCGGAATTTTAATATTCGGCAAAAATACCGAATTTTCGCGCAGCCGCGCGACAGAGTCCACAATCTCCGCCTCGCGCGCCCAAACCGACACTTCTTCAAAATTTTTGGATAATATTATGGAAAGAGCCGTACCCCAAGCGCCGGCTCCGACGACTGCCGTTTTCTTTAATTGTCCCATTTAAATGCCCTCCGCACGGAGAAAGAAATGCCAATAAATTGAAAATGCCAACATCGCGCCAAAGACCGCGACGTATATAAATCCGAGCGCAATATTGTGCATTTTGGCGTTCGGATTTTTTATTTTTTCTATAAATTTTAGCATAGGTAGCAACAAGACCACAAAAAAAACCTAAATGCAACATTCAAGTTGAAGCATAGCGGCATTACTTGGATTTGCGCCCTCCCCTAACGCGCTCGAGGATCATTCCCGAACACGTCAGCATAAAGCGCGTAGGCAATATCCGCGATAAAAGCTCAAGAAGCCTATTTTGAAATCCTACAACTAGCAAAACTTTTCCCTTCGCGAGCGCCGCATACGCCGCGTGCGATATATCCTCGGGCACATTCCACAGCCCGCAAGAGAGCGGAGGCTCGTCAAAGCCTGCCGCTTTGTAAAAATTGCTCGAAGTGGGCCCCGGGCAGACGCATAGGCATTTACAGCCGAATTTCCCCAATTCGTAGGAAAGCGATAGCGAGAAACTTTTTACATACGCTTTTGTAGCCGCATAGACCGCAAGCACAGGGCATGGCTCGAACGCCGCCACGCTCGATATGTTTATTATCGAACCCTTTCCCCTCTTTACAATCGGCAGAAATTCAGCGCAAAGGCGAGTGAGAGCCGAAACGTTGAGGCTTATCATATCCGTGTTGCGCCCAATATTTGGCTCTGGGAATGGGCCGTACAGGCCAAAACCCGCGTTGTTTACAAGCAGCACGCGCGGAGGGCGCGCGAAATTGTCCAAGCAAAATTTGTCGAGTGATTCAAACTCGAGTTTTAGTCGCCCGAAAAGGCTCAGTATGGAAGCCTCGTCGGTAAGGTCGCATGTTATGTGCGAAAATTTCCGCAAGCTTTGCAGGGATTGCGCCGGAGGCGTCCGGGATATGTTGAATACGCGGGAAGAGCCGCAGGAAAGAGCATCGCGCAAAAAGGCCTCTCCTATTCCCGATGAGCCTCCGGTTATGAATATTGCGTCGTACGCCGACAATTCGGCTGACGCGCGGGCTGATAAACTTTTCATATTTAAAGCTTGTCGTTATCAAAAAAACTTTCTAATCTATAAACGGTCGGGGCGATGTTTCCAAGAAAGTATTTGAAAAATTTTTTTGGGGAAAATTTTAAGCCCAGAAGGCATTGAGCCAACGGTTCTTTGAAAAAAAAAGCAGTTTTTCCGGGGGTATTGAGAAGGCGGGAGGCTTAATAACAGCGCGGGAAAAGACGATATATAATTTGCGAATTTAAACGGGGCGCGCGCGGAGTTTCCACGCTCGCAGCCTCCAAAACAAAAACAGGAAAGAAAGAAAATATGAGCGACAACGAAATCATCATATCGGGTCAAAACCTCGAACTCACCGAAGCGTTAAAAGCAAGCGTAACGAATAAGATGCAAAAATTATTCGTGCACGACGAACGCATTATCAGGCTGAGGGTCGAGCTCGCCTACCAACCAAACAAGCACCACCACAATGAGTTTACGGCGAAAGGACGCCTTGAAATACAGGGCCCCGATATGGTAGTAAGCGTCGCGAGCGACGACATGTATAAATCTATCGACGAGCTCCTTGTAAAACTCGCCAGAAAGATTCGCCGCCGCCACAGGCTCGAGCGCATTAAGCGCAAGTCGGAAACACCCGCAAAGCTTTCAAAAAGCGCATAAGAAATTTTTATTTAATCCCCGCAATGCGGGGATTTTTTTTGCCTATACAGCCCGCAAAACGCATATTGGAATTTACGGTAGCTCTTTAGAATTGTTGGATAGCTCTTTCAGCGATTTTTTGCGTAAAAAATGCGGAAATTCCGAAAACGCTCAATACGCCAGCAAAAACACTCGACACGCCGGCAAAAATTCAGTTATGATGAAAACATGAAAGGGGGAATTGCGGTCGCGGCATTGATATGTTTGTCGTTGTCAGTGTGGCAACGCGCAGACGCAACAGACTTAATTGCGAACCGCTCGGACACCTTTATATTTGAGGCGGCAAAATCAGAAGAATTTTCGGATTCCGAGATTCTTGCAGTATCGAGATTCAAGTCGGAGAGAGCCATAGCCTACCTTCCCTTTACAGCGCGCGGCATAGATGTAGGTTTGGACGAAAAAACCGATAAAATTATAACCGTATCCCTGTCACTCTACGTAAAAGACCTCCCGCTTTTCACAGCCGCCCAGATAGAAGAGAAAAAAATAGAGGCAAGGAAGAAAGATCGCCTAAGACACACCGAAAAACCCGAAAATCCCCCCGCCCCGTCCGGCGAAGCTCGCGAAGGCGGCGAAAGCGGAACTTTGTCAGGCGCAATTTCTGACCCCTCGCCTCTCGCCGCGGCAGCAATTGCCGAAGCCGCCGCAATGGCCGAAGAAGGAGGCACAGAGCACGACGAAAAGAAAATCATAAGGATTTCAATCTTCGGGATAGTTGACGATCCCGCCTTTGAGCCGAATTCAAAGGCATTCAGGGTCTCGTGGGACGGCAAGAACGACGCCCCCGCCCCCAAGCACGACCCCGTTGACGGGCGCATAGATTCGGTCGGGGTATTTAAGATAGGTACGCTGGAGCTCGATTTGGGCAGAAATACGTACGACGACGGCGACAAGATAGAATTTGAATCGCGCGAGCTTACGGAGTTTATGAATTTTGTGTACGGCATAAATTCTGCGCAAGGGCTGCATTCCGACATAAGGTCGCACCTGGGCAAGATAGAAAACTTTGCGATAATATTGAAGCAGGAAAGCGGCGAACGCGGGGTAATATTTTATTCGGCGGACTCGTACGGGGAAGACTACGACAAGCCTGAGGACGGAGACGAAAAAAAACGCCCGGAAGAAACCTCCGGCAATTCGGAAATCACCAGCAGCGAAACGGGAGCCAAACAAGCCCCGCAAGACGGGCCGGGAAAAGGCTCTCCCAAAGACATAGCCGACAAAGATGCCAAGGGCGATAATGAAGACAAATACTTTGAAGAGCTAAAAAAACTTCCGCCCGAAAAACTGCGCGAGGAACTCGAAAAATACATATACAGCGCCGACAATATGCGCGCCTACATTGAGGAAACCGGCCTAACCGAAGAAAACTCTTTAAGTTTTGGTCATAAATCCGATATGGAAGAAGATAAAAATTTTGGCGAAGCCGCAAGCGGCGGCTCGAAGGGCAATGATGAGCGCGATATGCGCCCGAGAATCACTTTCGAGCATTTGAGAGTCATCGAGAGTCAGCGCCCGTGAGTTTCTGGGCAAAAGCTAAAAAATGAACTTTGTACGCCGGGCTTTGTCTTATATTTTTATAAGGCGGGCAAGCCGCATAATTTTAGGCAATTAACATGCCGCATGAGGTATTATTTTATATACAAAACCGTTAAATAAAGAAATGAGCACAAATCTAAGCCAAATAAACGACAAGGTAAAATCAGCCTACGAGTGGACCGCTTTGCTGAAACAGGAAATCGGCAAGGTCATAATCGGGCAGAAATACCTTGTGGACAGACTACTGATAGGGATTCTCGCAAACGGCCACGTGCTGCTTGAAGGCGTGCCGGGGCTCGCGAAGACGCTCGCTGTCAAAACCATGGCTTCCGCGATGGACTCCAAGTTCAGCAGAATCCAGTTCACTCCCGACCTTCTCCCGGCCGACATAATCGGCACGCTCATATACAACCAGCAAAAAGGCGAATTTTTAACGCAAAAGGGGCCGATATTCGCAAACATAGTCCTCGCGGACGAAATAAACCGCGCGCCCGCGAAAGTCCAGAGCGCGCTGCTCGAAGGCATGCAGGAGCGCCAAGTGACTATCGGCGGAGAGACCTATCCCCTGCCCGAGCCGTTCCTCGTGCTCGCCACGCAAAACCCGATAGACCAGGAGGGTACTTACCAGTTGCCCGAAGCGCAAGTTGACCGTTTCATGCTAAAGCTAAAAATCGGCTATCCGGACAAAAAAGAGGAGAGGTTGATACTCGACCTCATGGCAAAGACAAAGGTCGCCGAAAACGTAAACACTGTCGTAAACCCTGAACAGATTTTGTCGGCGCGCGAAGTTGTGGACGAGATATACCTCGACGACAAAATAAAAGACTATATAGTTGACATTGTCTTTGCAACCCGCGAGCCCGCAAAATACTCGCTGAAAAATCTCGAAAATATGATACAGTTTGGCGCCAGCCCGCGCGCTACAATCGCGCTTGCGCTCGCGTCCAAAGCCCGCGCGTTCCTCGAAGGCCGCGGATACGTCGTTCCGCAAGACGTCAAGGACGTTGCTCTCGACGTGCTGCGCCACAGGATAATAGTTTCGTACGAAGCGGAAGCCGAAAACATTTCGAGCGAAAATATAGTCGAGAGCGTGCTCGGCAAAGTTGCAGTTCCCTAAAAAAAGAACGCTTATATGGGCGACAAACTAAAAGATATGCTCAAGAAGGTGCGGCAGATAGAAATCCGCACCAACAAGCACGTCAGCGACGCGCTTGCGGGAGCCTACCACAGCATCTTCAAGGGGCGCGGCATGGACTTTGAGGAAGCGCGCGAATACCAGCCCGGCGACGAAATACGCAGCATAGACTGGAATGTCACGGCGCGCACTGGGAAAGCCCATGTAAAAAAATACCGCGAAGAGCGCGAGCTTACAATGATGATAGCGGTGGATTTGTCGGCGAGCGGACAGTTCGGCAGCGGCGAACTCTCCAAGAGAGAGCTTGCGGCGGAGCTTGCGAGCACGCTCGCATTTTCCGCAGCCAGAAACGGAGACAAAGTTGGGCTCGCGCTGTTTACCGAGGGGGTCGAGCACATCATACCGCCGCGCAAGGGGCGCAGGCACATTTTAAGGCTGATACGCGACATTCTCGTGTGGCGGCCGCAAAAGGCAGGCACGGACATAGCTGCGGCTCTCGACGAAATAAACAGGATGCTGAAAAGGAAAGCCATTGTCGTTTTAATAAGCGACTTTTTGCAGGGTCCCGACGGCAAACTACCCAATCCGGAGGAGAAGACGGCGGATCCCGTATTCAAGGCGCTCGACATAGCCAACCGCAGGCACGACTTGGTCTGCTTTTCGCTCTCCGATCCGCGGGAGCTTGAAATGCCGCGCGGCCTTGGGGTAGTGACGCTCGAAGACGGAGAAACCGGAGAGATAGTCGCCATCGACACTAACAGCTCATACATGTGCGACAAATACGCCGCGATAAACGCCTCCCGCATGAGGGAGTTCAAGCGGGCGCTCGCGCGGTCTAACATAGACTTGCTCGAAGTTTACACGGACAAACCATACATCTCTGCTTTGAGAAGATTTTTTGAAAGGCGGGCTGCAAGGCAATGAATAGGATTTTAAAGACGAGAAAAATTTTCTGTATTTGCGCAGTCGCAATTTTTTCGATTGCGGCTTTTGGGCAGCAGGCGCCCGGAGCGGCAGTAGCACCTGCAATGCCGGCGGTCGGGGCGCCACCTGCGGGAATTCCCGCAATGGGAATGCCGGTCTCCCAGCCGGCAACACCTCAGCCAGAAACTGTTTCATATGAAAATATTTTTCCGGAGATATCGCCCGACAAGGGGAAAATCGGAATCGGTTTTTTTGAAAAATACTGGGGTTGGATTGCGGCTTTATGCGCGGCGGCGCTTGTTGGTTTGTACTTAATTTTCAGGCCGAGAAAGCCCGTCCCCAAAACTCCCTACGAGCTCGCCGTGGCTGCGATAGACGCCGCAGAGCAAAACTCCGCGGAGCTCGACGAAAAGGAATATGCCTCTCAAATAAGCTTTGCCGTGAGGGCGTACATCGAGGGTCAGCACTCAATACCCGCCCCCGTCAAAACGACGCAGGAATTTTTAAAAATTGCGGCGAAATCCATAGTATTCGACAAACAGCAGCGCGCTTTGATATCCCAAATTTTAAATATGTCCGACATGGCAAAATTCGCCCGAGACAAATTTACATCGGCCGAGCGCGCGGAACTTTCCTCTTGCGCGAGGAAGTTTTTGGAGTCGGATAAAATCCGATGCGATATAAAGAGCGGTTTGGAAAAATCCGCCACCGCCGAGCCCGAAGAAGCTGCGGAAACGGATGGAGAAAACGGAACGGAAAAAACAAACGATACCGAGAAATGAACTTTGATTTTGCAAACCCAAATCTATTATGGCTGCTTCTGTTGTTGCCGGTGCTTGCCCTATTGCGCTCAGCCTCGGGCAAGAGCGGCTCGATAATTTTTTCAAGCGTTGCGATAGCAAAGGAAGCGGCAGGCAAAAATAGGGCAAAGCCGGGATTTTGGAGGTTTTTATTAACTCTTATAGCGCTCGCCCTGCTTATTACGGCCCTCGCGCGCCCGCGCCTCGGCAAGGGATACAGCGAGCGCGAAGAAAGCGGCATAGACATCGTTCTTACAATAGACGTATCTGGTTCCATGTCGGCTCTCGATTTCTCCCCCAACGCGGCAAACCCGATAACGCGCATGGACGCTGTAAAAGCGGTTATAAAAGAGTTCGTGGACAGGCGCCCAAACGACAGAATCGGCATGATAACGTTCGCGTCGAATCCGTTTATCGTCTCGCCCATGACCTTGAATCACGACTGGCTCAGAAAAAATTTTGAGAGGGTTGACATAGGCGTAATCGACGCCGACAGCACGGCGATAGGAACAGCCCTAGTCATGAGCGTAAACAGGCTCAAAGAACTCAAAAACGCTAAGAGCCGCGTAGTGATACTGCTAACGGACGGCGAAAACAACGCCGGGCAGATAACGCCGATAGCCGCCGCAGAGGCAGCGGCGTCCTTCAACACAAAAGTATATACGATAGCCGTCGGCAGAAGCGGGATAGTCCCGGCCGCGCGCCTCGACGAAAACCAAAGGGTCGTGCGCGACAACTACAACAGGCCAGTTTACGCGGGCGACATGCGAAGCAGCGTCGACGAGGGCACTTTGAGAAAAATTTCAGAAATAACCGGCGGCAAATTCTACCGCGCCGAAAACATGGCGGAGCTGCGGAATATATACTCCGATATAGACGCGCTCGAAAAAACTACTGTAAAACTAAAAAACTTTACCTCTTACGAAGAGCTGTTCCCGTGGTTCGCGATAGCGGCGCTCGCAGTTCTTGCTCTAAAATTGCTGCTTGTAAACACAAGACTTAGGACTTTACCATGACATTCCATTCGCCAATATGGTTGTACGCCGGCTTAATTGTGGCGATAGCGCTGATAGCGCTCGCATTTTACTCCCGCGCGAAAAGGCGCGACATGCTCTCGAAATTCGCCTCGCAAAGGCTTATGCCCGAACTTACGCGAACTGTTAGCCGGCCTAAGATAATCGCAAAAAACACCCTCGCATTTTTGTCCGTAATGCTCATATTCGCAGCTCTCGCGCGCCCGCAGTGGGGCTACCGTTGGGAGGAGACAAAAACGCGCGGCATAGACATAATATTTGCGATAGACACCTCCAACAGCATGCTCGCCGAGGACGTAAAGCCCGATAGGCTCGAGCGCGCGAAGCTGTCCGTACTCGACCTTGTGAACATATTGCAGGGGGACAAGATAGGCATAGTAGCTTTCAGCGGGCAGGCGTTTTTGCAATGCCCTCTAACGCTCGACTACGACGCGTTTAGAATGTCGCTCGAAGCGCTCGACACAAACGTCATACAGCGCGGCGGCACAAACATATCCGCCGCCATAGAAGAAGCCGAGGTAGCCTTTGCTTCAACCTCAAACCGCAAGATAATCGTGCTAATAAGCGACGGCGAAGAGCTTGAGGATTCAGCTCTCAACGCGGCTAAAAAAGCTGCTGAAAACGGGGTAGTCATATACACGCTTGGAGTCGGAGGCGCGAACGGAGAGTTCATTCCGGTGCGCGACGCCTCCGGCGGCACAACCCTTCTAAAAGACGAATCGGGCAATCCCGTAAAAAGCAGGCTAAACGAGAAAACTCTGACGGAAATAGCAAAGGCCACCGGAGGATTCTACGAGCCGCTCACTGCCGACGGAATGGATATAATATACAACGAAGGCCTGAAAAAAATCCCGACGCAGGAAATGTCTTCTAGAATGAAGCAGTTGGCGATTGAGAGGTTTCAAATACCGCTCGGCTTGGCGATATTGTTGCTCGCGTTAAGCTCGCTTACCGGAACGCGAAAATTCTTTGTAGGCCGCGGAGGCGCGGCGGCGGTGTTATTCCTATCGCTCGCGCTCCTGCCCGCTCCCAAAAGTTTTGCGCAAGATAAACAGCAAGCCCCGCAAGAGGCTGCCGCCGCTGCACCCATTGCCGCTGACGCCGCCGAAAAGCTCATTCCGCAAACGGACGCTCCCGCCGAAAAGCCGCAAGAAAAAAAATATTCCATTCCTGAAAATCCGGACTCCCGCGATATGTTCAACTTGGGCATCGACGCTAAAAATGCGGGAGATTTTGATAAGGCGAGGGAATTTTTTCTCGCGGCGGCAAAGCTCTCTCCGGAGGATTTTGCGCTGCATTCCGACATCTACTATAATATAGGGAATATGGACTACGCCGCGGCAAAATCCGCGAGCTCTAAAATGCTCGCCCCGCAAAATGTCGCAAAAAACACCGCCGCTGTTTTCGCCCAATCCGAACAATCCGCATCGCTCGGTACGCAGACTCTTGGCGAAGGACTGAAACTTCTTGAGGAAGAGTCGAAAGCCTTGAAATCCGCAAAAGATGAAAACGAAAAAAAACAGGCGCTCGAAAAAAGCCCCTTAAAGCAAAACGGATTTCAGGAAAAGCTAAAGCAGGCCATATCCGCTTGCGAAGCTTCCTCAAAAGCGGCCGAAGAAACTTCCGCATCTATAGGGAAAGCCGTTTCGCAATGGGCAGACCTCTCCAAAATGATAGACAAACCCGTTTCCGAATACTCCGACGCCCTTCTACTAAACCCCTCAAACAAAGAGGCGGCAGAAAATCTCAAAGCCGCCGAATCGGCGAAATCTGCGGCGGCAAAAGAAATGGATAAGCTTTCAAAAATATCTGCAAACTCCGTCCCAGAACTTCAAAAAATAAAGCAAGATCTCGGGAAACTAGTCGAGGAACTAAAAAAGCTCCTGCGCGACGACAACCAGAATCAACAGAATCAGCAAAATCAGCAGAACCAGAATAACCAGAATAATCAGAATAATCAAGACCAGCAAAATCAACAAAACCAACAGAATCAGAATAACCAACAGAACCAGCAAAATCAGAATCAACAGAATCAAAATAACCAGCAGAACCAGCAAGACCAAAATAAGCAAAATCAAAGCAACCAAGACAAACAAAATAACCAAGAGCAACAAAACAAAGACAATCAAAACCAGCAGAAGGACAAGCAGGATAACCGGCAAGATAAACAAAACGAAAAGGATAAAGGAAATCAAAACAACGCCGATAAAAACAAAGATGAAAATTCCCAGCCGAACGACAATAAAAACGGCGGAGAAGATCGTCAAAATCCTGAAAATAAAAAAGACGAACAAGCCATAGACAACTCTCAAAAGCCCGGAGGCGAGGACAAAAAGCCCGAGTCCGCCCAAGGAGGCGACAAGCGGGATGAGCTCCCCGCCCCGAAGAAAGACGAACCTGCCGGCGCGGCGGGCGAAATCGACAAAGAGAATGTCAGAGAATCCGAAGGCGCCATGACAAGGGCGGAAGCCAGACAGCTTCTCGACTCCATGAAGGACGACGAAAAATTCTTGCCACTGCGCGGATTCGGAACGCAAAAACAACGCTACGAAAGCTCTTATAAAGATTGGTAATGAAAAGACTGACTCAAATTATCCTAACACTTTCTTTTGTCTGCACAGCAATCGCGCAGACGATAGAAACCGAGGGGTTTTCCCCCGGCGAAATACGCCCCGGCGACTACGCCACATACAGGCTCGTATTCAGAAATACGAACGGCGCCGCTGTGCGGCCCTCGGACATACCTGTTCCCGACGTAATAACCGGCACAAGCCAGTCGCAAAACTACTCCTTTATAAACGGGCGCGCGTCGTCGAGCGTGACTCTCGACTTTACAATGGCGGCGGAACGCGAAGGTGAATATACGATACCCGCGTGGAAAATTTCCTTCGGCGGGAAATCATTCGACATCGCTGCTGCGACGCTGAAAGTTTCCAACAGTGCGCCTGTGCGGCAATACTCCGGAATGAGGGGCGGATTCCGAAGAATCCCATCTTCAATGAGGGAGCAAAACCACTCCTACGACGACTCCCTAAAAAATTCGATAACCCTCGAGCTAAAACTGCCGCGGGAAAAAATATACGTAGGCGAGACCATCAAATGCGAGCTCGTCTTATCGTGCGACAAGTCCCTGTACGAAAAAGGTTATAGAATATCGCAAATAGTCCCGCAAATAAAGAATATCGACGCATTTGAGTGCCCCGCCTTCACCGAGGAGCCCGTCATCGACACAGACAGCGACCCAAACAAATTGTTTGTGATATATAGAACTGTCATAACCCCGTTAAAGGCGGGTTCGTACGATCTCGAATTTTCTGCCGCCGGGATACTCAACCGCGAGATATCCTTAGAAGACATAATGGGAATGTCTATGATGGACAGAATGCTCTCATTGGGCTCCGGCAGGCGCATGCGCTTCGACGTTCCGATGAAGCCTACGAAACTCCAGATTCTTCCGCTTCCGGGCGAAGGCAAACCAAAAAACTTTACGGGCGCCATAGGCAAATTCGATCTTGCGGAAGTCTCCGTTACTCCTGACGCGCTTTCAGTGGGCGAGCCCTGCACGATTCTCGTAAAAGTGATAGGCACAGGCAATTTCAACCGAATGAATGCGCCGGCGCTGACCGACAAAAAGAATTGGAAAACCTACAAGCCGAAATCGTCTTTCATCGACGAAAGCGGCAACCAGGGGTACATCGGCCTAAAAACATTTGAATACACGGTTGTCCCGACAGCCGCCGACTTGGCGACAGCCCCGAGAGTGGCTTTCAACTATTTCGATCCCGAAACCGGCAAATACGTCGAAAATACTTCGGAACCCCTAAAAGTAAGCGTTGCCCCGACTATCCGCTCCAAAACAGTAAAGGAAGCGCAGGAGGAGGAAGCAAAGCCCGCCCCCGCCTTCTCAAAAATATCCGAGGGCGTCCATACAAAAGGGACTTCCGCAATTTTCGACTCTCCGTGGTTCTGGCTCTCGCAGCTTGGGCTTGTTGCGGTCGTCGCGATATTTGCCGCATACAGGTATCGCGTTAGAAAACTTGAAACCGATCCCGCATACGCAAAGAAAATGCAGTATTATGCGAAATCAAAATCTGCGCTCAAATCGGCGCTTTCAAATGTGGGAGCCCCCGAAAAATTCTTCCCGTGCGCCCGCGACGCTCTCAGATACGCGCTCTCGGCAAATTCGCAAAACGACGCCATGTCGCTATCATTGAATGACGCGCTTGACCAGGCGGACAAGTTAGGTTTGGACTACGACGGCATCGCCTCAATAAAAGCGGTGTTTGACGGCGCGGATTCCATAGAATTTGGCGGGGCTGGGGCGACACATTCAGATTGCGGGAAACTCTCGAAAGACCTTTCCGCAATAATTGGCAGGATATTAAAATGAAAAATACGCTAAGAATGATAGTTGGGGCATTTGCCGCGCTTGCAATCTGCGCGGCTTCCACCCTATGCGCCCAAACTCCGGAAGAATACTTTATGCTGGGCAACAGCGCGTACAAGGCTGCCGATTACCCAAAAGCGGCGGAAAACTACGGGCTCGCCGAAAAAAACGGTTTGAAGACAGCCGAGCTATACTTTAACCGCGCGAATGCAAACGTAAAAAAAGGCTCTCCCGCCCTCGCCCTCGCAGACTATCTAAAAGCCATATCAATATCTCCGAGAATGCGCGAAGCATCGGCAAATCTGAAGATTCTATCGAAAGAAGCTTCACTGCAAATACCGGATATGTCGTCTGCGTTCTTCGAGCTTTCAAAGGGCGAATGGATAGCGGCGGCGGTCGTTGCATTTTGGGCATGCGCATTGGTAATCGTTATTCCTCCGCTATACGGCAAAGGCGGGAAATTGTCATGGTTTTTGGCATTGGTGCTCTTTATAGCTTTCGGAGTGAGCGCTTATGGAATAAAGACGTGGCTTGATTTTGAATCGCTTGGCGTAGTCGTAAAACAGGACGCCCCCATGCGGATATCCCCTTCCCCAAATTCCCCTGTTGAATTGCATGCGGCGGAAGGCCAGATTTTAAAACTTATGCGCAAAGGCGAAAATTTTAGCTTTGCCTCCGCCCCCAATGGGAAGCAGGGCTGGATAAAAAATTCCGATATCGCCTTTATCTCAGATTAAGTTCAATCAAAACTTATATTAAGAACGGGCTCTGCGCCGCTTATTTTGCGCCGCGGAGCTTTTTATTTTCTTGATTTAATTTTGCAATATTGCCTTAATTATTTTCGTAAAAACCTATTGTGTCATGAAAAAAAAGATTCTTATCGCAATCATAGTATTGGCAATAGCTTATGGCACTGGATATATGATAGTCGGCAATTCCTCCAATATCCCCGAGGGTTCGACTAATCAAAAGGCCATTTACGCCCTCAATGAGGCCGGCTGCATAATGTGCCATTCTAAAAACGCAAAACCCCCGTTTTACGCTTCCATACCGATTGTCGGCTCGCTCATAAAGTCCGACATGCAGATGGGGCTTAGAGCCTACGATATTACGGACACCGTAAAGGCGATAGAATCGGGCGCAAAAGTAAGCTCCACGGATCTCGCAAAAATAGAATACGCCGTCGACAGCAACACTATGCCGCCACTTCGCTTTAAGATTGTCCACTGGAAGAGCAATATCTCTGACGCGGAAAGAAAAGCCATCGCGAATTGGATAATCTCGGAAAGGGCAAAACTAAACGCCAACTCCGGAATTTCAAAGGATTTTGCGAATGAGCCCGTATGGCCTATTCCCCAGTCTCTCGATGTTGATCCTGCAAAAGTAAGGCTCGGGTCGATACTTTACCACCATACAGCGCTTTCGGGAGACGGTACCGTCTCTTGCGCGTCTTGCCACCCGCTCGATAAGGCCGGCGTGGACGCCCTGCAAACTTCAACAGGTATCCGCAAACAAAAAGGCGACATAAACGCCCCGACCGTATTCAACGCAGCATTCAACGCGAAGCAGTTCTGGGATGGAAGAGAGGACACTCTCGAGCAACAAGCAGGCGGACCGCCAATGAATCCAATCGAAATGGGCGGCGAATCATGGGAAAAAATAGCTAAGCGCTTGGAGGCAGACCCAGCATTTAAAGCCGAGTTCACCAAGACCTACCCCGACGGCTTCACACAAAAGAATATAACCGACGCAATCGCCGCTTTTGAACGCACGCTCATAACGCCCGACAGCCCGTTTGACCGCTATTTAAAAGGCGACAAGAACGCGATGTCGCCCGAGGCGATAAAAGGCTACGAGCTGTTCAAAAAGGCAAACTGCGCAGTATGCCATTCCGGCGAAAACCTCGGCGGGCAGACTTTTGAATATATGGGCCTAAAGCGCGACTATTTCAGGGACCGCGGAAACGTCGGTAAGATAAACGACAAAGGCCGCTTCTCCTTCACGAAAGACGAGCGCGATTTGCACAAATTTAAGACCCCCACCTTGCGCAACGTAGCTCTCACCGCTCCGTACTTCCACGACGGCTCCACGCAAAGCCTTCGCCAGGCGGTTGAAATAATGGCAAAGTACCAGCGCGACATATCGCTCACAGACGAGGAAATCGACAACATTGTAAAATTCCTCGAAGCTCTGACAGGCGAATACAAGGGCAAGAAACTCGAAGTAAAAAAATAAAACCGCTCAATTTAAAATCCCCGTTTACGCGGGGATTTTTTTTATAATATGAAGGAACATTCCACAAGCTATAAAGTAAGAGTCGCCGACGCGGGCGCGGACGGTAAGTTGAAGCTTCCGTCCCTGCTGCAAATGCTTCAAGAGGCCGCCACGGAACACGCGGAAATACTCGGTGTGGACTTCCGCTCGCTAAGGGAAATCGGACTTGGCTGGGCGCTTTCAAAAATATATGTGGATATCAAAAAGCTCCCCGAATGGGGTGAGCGCGTTTGGATAAAGACATGGGCGTCCGACAGGGTAAAAATAGCAACATACAGGGAATTTGAAGCAAAAAGCCGCGACGGGGCCGAACTATTTACCGCGCGCTCGCAATGGCTGCTTTTTGATTTTGAAAAGCGACGGCTCGCCAGAATGGACAGGATTGAGGATTTCCCGAGGAATCCGGACGCGCATGCAAACTCTTACGACCTCTCTGAACACTTGAAATCCCCATCTGAAAACGCCCCGTACACAAGTGCGCGCGCGGCAGGCGTCTGCGATATCGACCTAAACGGGCACGTAAACAATTCTGTATATATGGCGTGGGCGCTCGACGCGCTTCCGGATATGCCAAATCTTGCCCCGCAATCGTTTTGCATCAATTTTTTGGAGGAAGTAAGGCCGCACGCCGAAGTACTGTCGGTATGCGGGATTGCAGACGAAACTTCGCTACACCGCATACTCTCCAAGCAGACGCAGCGGGAGTGCGCAAGGATAAATATTCAGTGGCAAGCTCTCAATAATCTTGATTCTTAGCAGAGCTCAGGCATTATCTTTTATCCGATGACACTATACCAGTCCACATATCTTTTTGCCGCGATTCTATTCGTTTGCGGGATTTTTTTTATTTTTCCAAAATTTAAGCCTCTTGTCACTGCTTTTCCCCGAAGCAAAACAGCGGCAGTAGTGACATTTGGCGGCGGCGGGCTGTGGTTTTTATACATACTCTCAACTCTTGGCGAAGCCGATTTTGGAGACATAAAAATATACTTAATTGCAATTTTTGGCGTGGCGGGGCTTCTTGCCTTTAAATATCTCGACGACTTTCTCTCCGTAAGGGGGCTTGCAATCCTCGGGCTCCTTCTGCCGCGCGAATTTCTCGATTCCGCCTTCATGCAAGAACCCGTTTCGAGGCTCACGCTCGTGTCGCTCTCGTACATAGTGGTCTTGGCAAGCCTATACTTGGGAGCGTTGCCGTATAGATTTAGGGATTTCCTCGAATTTTTATATTCTAAACCGCAAAGGGCTGTGTATTTTGGAGTTTTACTCGAAATTTTTGCGGTGTCGCTCGTAGTCTCCGCACTATTTTATTGATATGAAAAACACTGTAATGCTCATAATAAGCGGCCCGGCTGGCAGCGGTAAAAATACGGTCGCCGAAAGGCTTATGGCGGAGTTTCCGCAGATTAGCAGGGTTGTCACGTCAACGTCTCGGCCTCCGCGCGGGAATGAAAAAGACGGCGTGGATTACCACTTCATGGCGCCCGCCGACTTCGAAAAGGCAATCGCCTCAGGAGAATTTTTTGAATACGCGAAAGTCCACGACAGGTATTACGGCACATCGAAAAAAGCAGTTTACGACGCCTTCAACGCCGGCAAAGACTTGATATTGATTATTGATGTCCAAGGGGCAAAAACCTGGCGCAAAATAGCCGCCTCAGAAAAAGGACTCGGCGAAAAGATATTTTTTGTATTCATTGCCCCCGCGTCCAAAGAAGAGTTGAAAAAGCGCCTCTTAAGACGCGGAACTGAATCGGACGCGGAAATAGAAAGACGCCTGCAAACGGCAGTTTCGGAATACGCCGCCGCAGACGAATTTGACTTTAAAATAGACTCAAAAACGCGAGACGAAGACTATTCCGCGCTAAAACAGATATATTTGAAAGCAAAATCTTACATCCCTACGGGGACACAAGAGTCTAAATAAAGTTTTTAGGCCGCGCGACGGCATTTAGGCAAAAAAAAACGCCCGAAAATAATTTCGGGCGTTTTTTATATTTAAATAAATTATTTCGTTTCCGTCTTTTCTTCGGAAGCTTCGCTTTTCACTTCAGACTGGGGCTTAGCCTCGACCTTTTTGGTCTCCTCTTCCCTCATTGCTTCGCGAATATTGTCTTCAACTTCGCTTGTCGCCTTTTTGAATTCGCGTATCGACTTTCCAAGCCCTCTGGCGAGCTCCGGAAGGCGCTTTGCCCCAAAGAGCAAAAGTACCACCAAAAGTATTACGAGCCATTCAGAACCGCCTGGCATGCCAAATGCTAAAATGTTTTCCATATATGTATTTTATTTGAGTTTTATAAGAAGCTAAGGGCAATAAACAGCGAGTCAAGCGTTTTTATCGATATTGGGGTTTTCATTAACGCCGCGCTCAATGGAATCACGTTTCATAACTTATGCATCAATTTCCGGAAAGCATTTTTCTCGCCGTATCCGAGACTTTGTCCGCCTCGGCAAATTTTTCCGCGAAAGCCTTTGAAGCGTCGTCGAACTCATCTTTATCATCGTCAAGCGCCGCTTCAAAGACCCTTCCTAAATTTACGAGAGCCTCCGCGTAAAGCGGATTTATGCGCGGAAGCGCCACCTTTATCTCCATGAGCCTGCGTTCGATATTATAGCGCACAAGAGTGTTTTCGCGGTATTTCCAGGCATCGGCGGGATTGAGCCCGAGCGGCTCGCCCGACGTATCTTCAGCCTGTAAAAACGACAGCCTTACTATTTCCCCCCTCGACGCGCGCGTATTGTAAACGCCTCCTACGCGCGACCATATCTCGCCGCTAATAAAGCAGTTCCATACTATTTCAAAATTTTGCGGATTTAATTTTTCAATCTCAGCGTAGGATTTTTGCGGATCCATAGCAGAAAGCTTCATAAGCAGCGGCCAAAATTTCCCGCTTCTGGAAGAGAGCCTCTCAAGAGTTTTTAAAGCCCAAAAACATTCGGCGGAATCGATTTCGGATAATATCGCGGTTTTTCCAAGAATTTCTCTCAAGGGCCTTGGAGGATTTTCCGCCGATATATCCGCAAATTCTCCGGTTAGTCCAAGCTTAACCCTGCATTGCAGATAGACCGAAAGCGCCTCGTCGAGCCACATGGGACATTCGCGGACGACTTTGCCGCTCCTTTCATATATCGCCTTGCGGAAAAGAGCGCCGGATACGAGCCTGCAAAAATGCGCAAAATCAAGCTTTTCATTCCAAAGGACAGTCAAAGTCACGCCGCCGTTTTTATCCATGGAATATTGGGCGGCATTTTCATATTTTTCGGCGTCGGTTACAATTTGGACGATGATTTTATCCCCGAGTTTTATATCCCCGCCCTCTCCCGTCTCAAATTCGTAAAACATAGACGAGGCTCCTTCGAGTATTTTGCGCGCAAGTGATATGCAATCTCCGTCGTCGGTTATTAGGTAAAAAGCGCTGTTAGACCACGATAGTATCGGCGCCGAATTCTCCTCAGGCTTCGGCAACGGCGAGGGGTCTTTTATATAGTATCCATTTTTAAGCTTTGAGGTATCTACAACATATTTTGGCTTTACGGGGTTCACAGGAACTTCGTCCGGCAATACGACGCGATTCCCTCCCGGTTGCGCGTCGGGAGATTTTCTTGCCTCTTTGTTTGTATCGCGCGCAATTTTATTGTCCGGTTCTTTCGCGATTTTCGCCCTGTCCTGCTCTTTAGCGTCTGCCAAAACTTTTTTTGAATCGGCGTCGCCCGATTTTTGGGGAGTTTTTACAACTTTCACGTCAGGAGCAGTTGCGGGCGCGGGTGAAAGTTGCGGCAAGTCCGGCTCGGGGGCGGTTTCCGGTTCAGAAGGCGCGGGGAGCGCGGTTTTATCGCTCTGGGCAACTTCGCTTCCATATTTTTCGAGCATCTTTGAAAAGTCGAAGCCGCCGTTTACAACAAGCCCGCTTTCCTCCTTTCCCGCGGCCGCCGCGTCCGCCATCTTTTTTGCGAGCGCAATCTTTTCCGCGAGCGAAATTTCTCCGCCCGCCGCAATGCAATACGCAATAACCGCAACCGCTGCCGCAACTTTTTTCATTTTTTGATATTTATGGTGGAATTCTCCAATTTTATTTCTTTTATATTTTCAAGGCCGATTTCATCAACTCTGTAAAGCGATTTCATATTATCGGCTATTTTTCTTGCGGCAAAAAGCGGTATTCTCGCCTTTCCGAGCCGCGCCCCGAGCAATTTGGGGGTGGAGCCGTCAAAAGCGATGTCGAATTTCATTTCAGCCCCGGCGCTTTTTGCCAAAGACACTCTAACGCCCGCAGTCAACACCCCTTCCGACAAATAAAACGTCGGAGGATTTGGAATGGCCAACGCAGTCTTGCGCGGATTTTTTTTCTGTTCCAAGTCTATTAGCAGTCCAAGAAATCCCTCTGTAAGCTCTTTGTCGGAAAGAGAAATCTCAGACGCGGAATCGTCTGACAAAAAATCCGATAGTGCGTCGGAATAGCCCGGATTGCGAGAAATATTGCCAAATTCAAAAGCCAGCGCGCAAAATGCGCACACCGCTCCGAAAATCGCAAATATCGCGTACGACAGCCCCGCGCGGAGCACAGCAAAAAACAGCGCCGTAAGCCTTTTCATCAGTACTTGTCCGCCACCCTTTCTATGCCCATTCTGCACGCTTGGGAGGCAGGGAAAATCTTTTGCGCCGCCAAATAATAATTAAGCGCCGCTGCAAATTCTTTTTTGTTCTCCGCATCCTTGGCGCGGTTTAGCGCTTTTACGTAGTCGGAAACCTCCGGCGCAAGTCGCGCAATGGCCCGCGCGAGAACAGGGTCCGCCGAATCTATCCGCGACGCGTTTTCTAAAATATCCCACGCAAAATACGGACTTTTTTGCCTTTCAAACTCCGCGGCCTGGGCAATCAGCGAATCAATCTGGGAAATTTTTACAACAATTTCCCTCAACTTTTTGGCTCTCTCAGAATCGTTTTTAAACGCGATGCCGTATTCGGGCGCCTCGTCCATAATATCCCTGAAATTGCCCCGCTCTACATTCTCGTCAAATTTCTTTACATATGTGGATATGCCTTTCGTTAGCCCGAGAAGCTCGTCGTTAAACGCCTGGATACCCGGGTTGAGCGGCCAAAGAAGCGCGGCCTTTTCTATATTCTTTTTAACGTCGTCGGCCGCTCCGAGCGCCGCAGCCTGCTTTGCCGCAAGAAGCGCCATATTGCTCGCGGTCTGCGCGGTTTTTACCTTTGAAAGCACTTCGCGCGAAGGGAAATCGGCAGCGAGCTTGGAAATCTCGTTTACAACTTCTTCGACCCCCCCCCAGTCCTTCGAGTCGGCAAGCTCTTTTATTGTAATGGCGTCTTTGTATATCTTGCGCAATACCTCGCGCTTTTCGGGCGAGAATACAGCCAAAGCGACGTCCTGCTCGCCAATTAAAAATGTTTCAAGCAGGCGCTCGAGAGCTGCGTATCTATCGCCCTTATCGTACAGGGTTTCGACCGCCGCCATGCCGTCTGCGATGTCCTTCCTTGCGTCTATTGCAATCATTTCGAGGGCGTCGGCAGTCGGGGTGAAATTGGAGACTTGCACAAGGTCTTTTATTTGTTCCCTCCCTACCTGCAATTCCTGCGCATTGCCGCGGTATATGTGCCTATAAAACATTGCGGAAATTTGCGCCTGTTGGAATTTGCGCTCCAGAATAAACGCAAGAATTTGCGACTGGAACTGCCATACTGCTTTCGTTGCGACAGCCTCTTTCATTGCTTTTGCAGTGGCGAGCTCTGCGACTTGGCGCTGCAAATCCTGCAGCCTATACCCCAAGTCGGCCGTTCCGACAGTCGGGCTTGACTGCGAATTTCGGGCCCGCCTTGAAGTAAGCCGCTTCATTTTGTCGGAGGCGTACTCCATAAATTCCGCTTTTTCCTTGGCGCGGAACTTGGCAGCTTTCACGTCGCGCTCCTTTTCGTTTTCGGCGGATTTAAAATTTTCATACTCGTCGCGCATGCGCCACGATAGATACACGAGGTTTGCTATCACCAGGGACGAATCGCCGTCTATCTGATATTCGGCGGCGTCGAACAGCCTGCTCCACGCGTATTTTATGTTTTCCAAGGTTAGGTTGTCGTTATTGGCGGCAAGCTGCGCTTCTATTTCCGCGAGTATGGAGCGGTAGTTTTCGTAGTCGCCCAAATTGGCCGGCATGCTCAGATAGCGTTCAAACCGCGCGCGCACTATGCGGGAGTCTCCGACGGAAAATGTCTTGCCCTTCCAGCGCAAATTTCCGTTCGTGTCAATCGAGTCTGTCTTTACGTCAAATATTCTGTCGGCAAACCGCTCTGCGGTGGAGCTTTCAAAAATTCCTGTATTGGGAGCTTGCGCAGTTTGCTGCGGCGCGGCTGGCGCGGCGGGAGCCGACAGGCTTTGCACAGGCGCGGACACGGGGGAGGCAGGCTGGGCGGCTCCGGGAATGCCCGATACCATCAAATTCGCCTGCGCCGGGATTCCCGCCGCAATGAGACATGTAGCGGCTGCGCCTTTTAAAAAGAAGCCGTGGCGCATAGTTGGAGATGTTTTTGACGCGCGTATTTTCATTTAATATTTCTCCATTGATTCCACTATGATTTTCCCGCCCTCGCCGACGCGCACGACCATTTCGTAGCGCTGCTTTGCGGAGATGTTGACCCCGAGCTCATTCGGAACTAAAACCGCAATGGGCGCCCCGGAAACCCCTTCGCTCACGGAGATTACCCTTCCCTCGCCGGTTGTCGCAAGCTGAACGTCCATCTGGGCGTTTAGCGTGTATTTATTGCCCCGCAAGCCGTCGGGAGAAGATATGTATATCGAGTATGGGAACTCGTCGAGACCCGAGACGTTTTTCTTCTTAAAATATATAAGCGAAAGCGCAACCGCGACCGATACAATCGGTATAAGCAACGCCACAATTATCGGAGCCGTTTTAGATTTCATATAAATTAAGAGTATTGCTTTGCCGCCGCCTTCGCCAATACGCAAGCGATGGCATCTTTACAAAAATAATTTTGCGCGTATGCCCGCTGTCTGCAAGCTTTTTTGCCCGCGAGCGAAGAATACTATTGCCATTTTCTCGCCTTGCAGCCGTAAAATACGAATAATGCGGCTATGATTGTTTGGATTGCCATTACGGCGATTGAAATTCCGGCGTCTGGAAGATACTCCCAGACTGCGCGGGTCTGGACATAAGCATCGTAAATGCGGGTATCGCGCATACTCGACATGTATCCAGCCCAGCCCCAATAGGTCGATATAAAAGGCCTGCAAACCCATTTTAAAGCCTCCGGCAGAGCTAAGACGACCCCAGAAAGCGGAAGCTGAAAGCCGACAAGATAAATCGACACTATATTCGCCTTTTCCGGTGTATTGAAAAGCGAACTGAACGCCAAGCATACGGCGGTCATCGTCACGCACGACATCGCCAAATCTGCGGCCTGTATTGGGAATCCCCCCGGAAATTTGCACACGAACTTTACGAAAGCGCACATCCAGATTCCTTGAAATACCGCAAGCGACGACGTAAAAATAAGCTTGGAAAGCGCGTACGCAGAGGGCTTCAAGCCCAATAGGCGCTCCTTCTCGTAGAGGGCTCTCTCGCCCGCTATTTCGCGCGCGGAATTGTTTGCGCCCATTAGCGCAAGCAATACCACTTGGAATAGAATCAGCCCTGTGACTATCGCCGAAGTGTTTGCAGCGCTTATCTGCATTTTAAGGCTTTCGCGCAATTCGTCGAGTGCGCCGAGGCTGCGGTCGAGCGCGAGGCTCTCTATCTGCGGCAGCCCGCCTATCGCAAAAATGACAACCACTATCGGGAATCCAAAAGTAATCGCGAGAGTCAAAAGCAAATACGACGAATCTCTGAAAAAAAGCAAGTATCTGCGCCTAAGCAGCATCGCAAGCTGCCTCAAAAATCCCGTACCCGCGCGTTTCGGTAGCGAAGATGCGACACCGCTATCCACGCAGGCCTCATCCGCGCCAGATTCTTGTTCGTCGTCGCGGAGGGCGAGCCATTCAGACACGTCCAGTTCGTTTAGCCTGTCGTAAAGCGAAAGCGGGGAATCTATTCCGAAGTGCTTTTTGAGGTTTTCGGGCGTTCCGCTAAAAACCACCCTGCCCTTGTGTATGACAGTCACAGTATCGAAGTAGTCGAGCTTCGCAAGGTTGTGGATTATGCAGACGAAAGTTTTGCCGCGGCTGTCGCAGAGGTTGCGGAGGAGATCGAGTATGGAATTTTCCGATAGGGGGTCGAGGCCCGAAGTGACCTCGTCGCAACACATCACGGCAGGATCTCCAGCAAGCTCAACACCAAGCCCTATGCGCCTAAGCTGTCCGCCTGAAAGCGACCCCACAAGTTTTTTAGCATGCTCCGCAAGCCCTATCGTTTCGAGTATCTCGCCGAGCCTTTCCTCTCTTTTTTCGGTGGGAACTCCCGCGATTTCAAGGGCTGATCCCACAGCCTCCTCCACCGTAAGCATCGGATGCGCGCAGGTAAACTGCGGCGCAAACCCGACTTTCCCGACAAGCTCATCCGGGGATTTTATTTGTTCTCCGGCGAAAAACGATTTTCCTTCAGCCGGTATTATTTTTAACATGGCTTTTACGAGGGTCGTTTTTCCGCAGCCCGACGGCCCTATTACGGCGTTCATTGCGCCGCGCTTAAATGCGACACTCGCAGAGTATAGAATGGGCTCGGGACTCTCTGATGGGGATACTGTCAGGTTCTGGCAACTTAACATGTACGGTAAAAAAATTAGTATTGATGTTCAGTATTTTTTTAAGCTAAATGGAGGCATGAGAAATTTCAAGATTCTAATCGCGGCGGCGGCAACATTTTCGGTAGCGAGCGCGTTTGCGGTTGAAATAGACAACGACGCCATAAAAAACAAGTCCAAGTTCGGGATACTTTTCCCCGACAACACGTCGTATTACGCCAACGCAGACGCGGTGGTATCGGTGTCGCGCCAGAGCTATTATGCCGGCCCCCTTCAAATTACGGAAGTTGTAATAGACATATTGGGCTCGCCGTCGCAAGTCAGGATATACAACGCGCAGATGGCGCAACCCTTAAACGAGGCGGAAAAGCTCGCCCAGTCGAAGCTCCCAGAGAACCTTAAACCTTACACGAAGATGCCCGACTCCGTCAAGCAGCGCCTGACCGACGCCCAAAGCAACGCCGCCCAGGCAACCTCCGCCCCGCAAATACAAAAAATGTTTCCCGCCACTACAAATTCAAAAACCATAGAGTTTATAGTGCCGTCGGTCGAGGAGCTCGAAGAGTTTTATACGATATTTTCAAACGACTTCATCGGCAACATAACCCCCGAAGACAAGCTGTCGGAAGCGGCAAAAACTTCCCTAAAAAATTCCGCCCCGGGCATAAAAGGCAAACTCTACAAAATTTTGCCTCCGGAAAATATGAAAAATTTGTACGATATATTTAATAAAAAATCGAAAAAATGAGAATAAAGACACTATTTACAATTTTTGCGGCAATAGCCGCACTTTCAGCCTCCGCGCAAACCGGCAGCGAGCCGCAGGCAGGCGACATCGTTCGCCAAGGCAACTCCATATACTATCTGGTAAGGGTTTTCGCTACGCCGGAGCAAAACGCGGCCTTCCAGCGCGATATCGACATTATGCGCCGCCATGCAACTGCCATAGACAAATGCAAACTCCGCATCAAAGAGATAACCGACGCCGAAAAGACCTTTGAGAAAGACCCGAAGAAACTCGAAGCCCTCGCCGCCGACAAAGCCCGCATATCCTCCGCCCTCGACAAGCTCGTAAAGGACTTTTCCACTAACGAGGAGGCAATGAAAAAGCTCTACGGCTTCGTTTCCAACAGGGATTACCGCATCACCTATGATGAATCCAACATTTGCGTGCCCATTACGAAGGAGGAGCTTTCCGAACTAAAATCCAAAGACGGCAAGAAGCTCGACCCGCTAAAAATAATTACCCGCGGCAACACCTCCCTTTACATTTTAAAAAATATATCCGGGGCGCGCGCGAACGAAGAGCTGCAAAGAATGCTCGGTTTTTCAATATCGCGCAAGAACGAGATAGACAAACTGCGCACGGAACTCGCCGGAACAGTAGATCCGCAGGCTCAGCTTAAAATAAGCGCAAATATCTCCGCCGCCGAAAAGGCGATGCAGTCAAACGAAGAAAAACTCAGGCAAAAGTACGGCATCGACAAAAATCAAAACTACACGGTGGAGATATCAAAATCCAAAATGTATCTCGTAATCACCCCGGAAGAAGAGCGCGAACTGCGCGCAAAATTCGGCGGAAAATAGCGTTATTTTTTAACAACAAACTTTGCGCGGCGCTTTTATTCCAAGACTGATTTTTAGGAGTCTTGGGAATTCGCCGCGCAATGCGATAGCCTTCCGCATGGGAAGTAAAAAATATTTTAATATTTTTTATAGCACGTCCGCTCTATATGCGCCCCCCCCGTTTGGACTGACTGCCGGCATGCAATGCGCTGAGCGTCTCTGGCGCATAATTGTGTGCATTCAGGGACAAAAGAAGCCGTACCCGCTATCGGGAATTTTCCGCAAAGTTAAAAGATCAGCTTAAAGAATTCCCCAATCGCAACTAAAAACGCCTCCGCACCAAAAGGCTCTTTTACTCGCTGCAAACAACAAAAGCCTACTCTCCGCCAAGCAAATGCTAAGCCTTTATTAACTCGTAAAATTGGCGCATGTCGAAAATTATGTTTTCGAGATTCCGCCTTCTGCCTTTTTTTCCCAATACATCGGATCCCCTGCCAAATATATCGAGCAATACCCTCTTTATAAATTCAGGCGGAAGCGGCTTTATCTCGCCGCTCGATAGGGCGAGATCTACACATTTTGAAAATTTTTCTGATTGCAAATAAACGTATTTTTTAAATCGGGGCTCCCTTTTTAATGCTTCAAGATATAGGCAGTTATAATCAAAAACGTCCATCTTTCTGCCGACCGCGCGCCCCAAAACGTCCATTAGCTCGGCGAGCCTGTTTGACACAAGCAAAAGCGTCTCGCGCAGGGTAGCCGGCAAAGGTACTCCGGGATCAGGGAAAAACCTGTCGCAAAAATAGAGCTTGAAAGTCTCGTAAACCAACTCCCGCTTAGTCTTAAAATAGCGGTATGGAAGGCTTCTGGAAAGATTAAGCGCCTTTGTTATGTCGCCCGTGGACACCGCGTCGACGCCGTTTTTTATCATAAGCACGAACGCGGCCTCCATTATTCTTTCCTTTGTATCTTTCATCTTCCCGATTTTGCCGCAAATATGGCAATCGCGCGGGAAATAGCAACAAAATTACTCAACATTCCCGCATAAATGCCCACTCGGGAAATTTTTTATTTTTGCATTTAATGCATTAGCCAGTTCCAATGAATATCCGCACACGCTTCGATTAGAAAAAAGATAAAAACATTCAGCAAATCTTAGTTTTCGGATTTTACGTCGCCCCCTGTGAGATAGGCGATGGTTGCGAGGGCGTCCTGCCAGTCGTATTTGGCGGAGACGGCGTCCGCCTGTGCCGATGTGTACGACACTTGGGCGTCCGTGCGTTCGAGAGCCGACGCCTTCCCGACGTTAAAGCGCTCCGTGACAAGATCCAAATTCTCCTTAGCGACCTTCTCCGCCGCGAGCGCAACCTCGTATTGCTTTTTCGATTTCTCGAGATTTAAATGCGCCGTAGTCAGCTCCGCATACGCCTTCTGCTCGTACTCCGATATTTGGCTTCTTGCGCTCCTAAGCTCCGAAACAGCCTGCTCTATTGCGTTCATATTTCTGTTTCCGTTAAAAATATTTTGAACCATTTCCGCGCCGCCGGCGATGTTCCAAATGGCGGGCGGAGTGAATGCCATGATATTTGCCTCGGGTATCGATTTTGCCCCTTCCTGAATGCGCCTTACGATGGAGCTTAGCGACAACTCTTCAGTTGTTCGTTTGTCCCAGTCGTCCAGTTCGACAATCGCCATGGCGACATTTTCTCCGCTTCCGCTAACCATGCCCCTGCCGTTGACAGTCATGTAGTTTTTAACGCCGCCGATTTTTTTAATCATATTTTCAAATTTTTTTGTCGCGGCCTCCGTGCGCGAGAGTGATGCGCCCGGCGGAAGCTCAATATCGCACATAATAGTGCCCTTGTCTTCCATAGGGATAAATGAGGATTTCAAGTATCCGAATAGGAAGTAGGACAAACCCACCACTGCACAGAAAATGGCAAATGTAAGAAAAAGCCTTGCGGCGAGGAAGCCGACAATTTTCGTATAAAGATTCCTGCCGCCGTTTATTGCGAAATTCACAGGCTTAAAGAAAAGCTTTTCCGACAGCTCCTCCTTTTTTAATAGGATTGCGCACAGCGCCGGGCTAAGCGTAAGCGCCACAAGCGTCGATATGGAAAGGGCTATGCACATTGTCACTGCAAATTGCGTGTAAATTTCGCCTACCATTCCCCCGTAAAAAGCCAACGGCACGTAGCAGGCGATTGTCACGAGGGTCGTTGCAATTACAGCGCCCGTTATCTGCTTCATAGATTTAATGCTCGCCGTCTTTGCATCTACTCTCTCGCGCAGCATGACCGACTGGCAGTTTTCGACAACGACAATAGCGTCGTCAACCAAAGAGCCGATAACCAATATAAGCCCGAACATCGTTAGCAAATTTATGCTGTACCCAAGCGCGTACATCGCGGTAAATGTGCCACGAGGGAAATCGGGATTGCGACAGCTGGAATAAGAGTCGCGCGCCAGTCTTGAAGGAATAGATACGTTATCAGAACTACGAGAACAAGCGCAGAAATGAGGGTGACGACAATTTCCCGCATTGAAATTTCTATAAATTTTGTCGGATCGTACGCAATCTCCCACGATACGCCCTCAGGAAAATTCCTCGATAGCCTCTCGAGCTCCTTTTTGACTGCATTTACCGTAGTGAGCGCGTTGGCGTCAGTAGTTTTGAATACGCCGAGGCCGACGGAACTCTTGCCGTTAAAACTGCAGCTTGCGCCGTACGAGTCCGCCCCAAGCTCAATTCGCGCGATATCTTTTAGGCGCACGATATTTCCGTCGTCGTCGTTTTTGACGATGATATTTTCAAATTCTTCTGCGGTTTTTAACCTCCCCTTGATATCGACTTTAAATTGCAGGAAGTCGTTTCCGCCCTCGGCGCCGACTAGCCCTGCGGCAGCCTGCAAATTCTGGCTTTCCACGGCGTTTTTTATGTCGTCGGTGGAAATGCCGAGCCCGCCCATTCGTATGGGGTCCGTCCAGATGCGCATAGAAAATGTTTTGCCGCCGAATGCGTCGGCCGCGGAAACGCCGTCTATGCGGCTGATTGCATCGGCGATGGTGGTCGAGGCATAATTGTTCAACTCAAGATCGGACATGTGCGCCCCGTCCGTCATTAGCTGAAACATTGCAAGCAAGTCGCCTGTGCGCTTGCGCACTTCAATACCAGTCCGCTGGACTTCGCTCGGCAGTTTTGCCTCGGAACGCTTGACGGCGTTTTGCACTTCGACCATTGCGATGTCGGAATCTGTCCCCGTCTTAAAAACAAGCGAGCACGAGTATGTGCCGGTATTTGAGCACTCGGAATCAAAGTAAAGCAGATTTTCGATTCCGTTTAAATTAGCCTATATGACAAGAGCCACAGTATCCTTTAAAACTTCAGCGCTCGCGCCACTGTAAGTTGCCTGTACGCGGATTTGCGGCGGCGATATTTCCGGATAGTCCGCAACAGGCAGCTTGAATATGGTAAGCGCGCCCGTAATGACGAGCAGCAAATTTATGACCGCCGCAAAACGCGGGTGCTCTATAAAAAATTTTGAAAACATGGCGCGCCTATTTTACAATGTCTACTATTACATTTTCGATGACCTTGTGCACGCCGTCACTCACGACGCGCTCGCCTGCTTTAAGGCCCGAATTTACGAACTGCCTCCCGCCGTCCATGCGACCGAGGGATACGTTCCTGCGTTTCGGGACGTTGTTGTCGTCGAGTACAAACACATAGGGGGAATCTTCGTCATACATGAGTGCGGTGCTTGGTATGACCACTTTTTCAACCCCCTTTTTGTTTCCAAGATAAACCGCAACTGCATTGTTTGGCAGCAGCCTCGACTTTGAATTTTTAAATTTTGCAAAAACCTGGATAGTGTCAGTGGCTTTAACCGCCTCGTTGTTGACAAACTCGATGGCGCCCTCCTTGTCGAAAAAAGAATTATCCGCCATTTTTATCCTTACGGTGCAGTTTTTTTTCAGGCCCTCGATGTCCGAGAAATTATTTAGAAAATCTCGCGTGCTCATTGAAAATTTAACCCTTATGGGGTCGAGCTGAATGATGGTCACCAAAATTCCGGAAGACGGCGTAATATAATTTCCCTCGGTGTAATTGGTAAGCCCTATTACACCTGATATGGGGGAATAAATGCGGCAGTGCTTGTAGTCGTCCTCGGAAAGTATGAACTCCGCCTTGGCGCCGAGCAAAGAGGCTTGGTACGACTTATATTGGCTTAGTGCGCTTTCCATTTCGTCTTTTGTGGAGACACCTTTCTTATACAGTTGGTCAATGCGCTCGTAATCGTTTTTTGCATATATGAACTTAGCTTCATATTCTGCAATTTTTGCCTGGTCCATTTTCATGGTGGCGTCGTAGCGCGTGTCGTCAAAAACATACAATAGCTGGCTTGACAAAATCGCCGTCTTTGAATCCGATTTTTGTTAGGTCTGCGGAAATTCTCGAAGTGATGTCAACCGACGAAATAGGGACTACCCTGCCCGTGTATCTATACTCCGCAAGCTCATATTCTGTCGTCGCCTCGCAGACTGGAACGGAAATTCTTGGAGCGCCTGCTTCAGAGGGCGGCTGCTGCGGAGCGGCCGAAAGGGGCGAAACGAGAAATGCCGCAATTGAGATATGTAAAGCGATATTTTTGATGGATTGCTTCATACGAGTTCTTTTTCGAGATTTATTTGAAGAGAGCGCAATAGGTTTGCGAGGGCGATAGAGTCTTCTCGCGGGAGGTTGCCTATTGCTTTAAAAAAGTAGTCTATTTCAATCTGCCTTATTTTAGATTCAAGAAGCTCTAATTTTTTTGTTTTTGAAAGAATGATATTTCTGGAATCGCAAGTTGAGCGGGATTTGCAAATAAAGCCGTGCCGGACAAGCCGTGCGACGGATTGGGAAGCGAGACTTTTTGAAATTTTGAATGTTTTTATAAGATCTTTTAGCATAATGTCGCCCTCCGCCTCCGCGAGAAAACGCAGTATTTCAATTTGCCCGACGCTTAACCCGTAAAGGCGGTGGTTATCTTTGTGCGCGATAAACCTTCTCATTTTTTCCGCGCAGGCATTAAGAAGCCTGCAAACTTCTTTCGCCTGTTCACTGTTATTTTTTTTATTCATATAATAATTGTAATAGCCAAAGATGATTAAAAAAGTCTATGGGCAAGAAAGTTTACGGGAGTAAACTAATACGCTAAACGCGCACATATACAGAAAGTTTCAAAATTTTGGAATTTTTTTATATCAGATTAGCTATTAAAGATATAAAAAAATGGAAGAGCTAGGATACTAGAACTGCGAATAAAATCCCACACATAAAAAGATAAAATACTTATAATATAAGAAAATAAGCAAAAATCACTTCACATATAGAAGATTAGAATAATAAATTCGTTTCCCATATAAATAGAGTTGTAAAAAAAAATTGTCTGTCTCTGAGTCCCCATTGAGTGAAATACGCTCCCTCCAGAATCCGTCGTCGCTACTATGTCTCCGCGCAAATTGTAATGCTTATAGTTTAGCCCACTACTATCCGCATTCTCGGCGTACAATAACCCTCCTACGCCGCCCCCATGTCCGAACCGCGATAAAACCTTAGCGTATTGCCTTCATCCTTCTCCAATACTGATGTACTTATCTGTACAACTATATATATCTTTTATTCTTAAAAAACAATTCTTTTATTTATTAATGATTTTTTCCATACTTACAGTATGTTGCCACCCTTTCCCGTCTTTTAAATCTATATATTCGTCTATCTTCGTAAAATCCTCATTCACTTCCCATTTTAAAGAGATTCTCTTAGCTTTTATCTTTTCGGGATAGTCGTTATCCTTGTTAGCCGCTTCATCCCATGCCGCACCATTAAAATAATAAATATTATTATTATTATTTATATAAGTAAATGGAGAATGATAATCTAAATTATAATAATTATCCTCACTTTCTCTTAAATACATACATGATGGGCTGTATAATAGTCTCATTCCCCATCTGCCAAATAAAAATTTTAAAGTAATATATGGCACTTTAACTTTTGGTTTTGCAATTACTTCTTTTTCCCATGGCATTATTCCTCTTTTCGAAAATAACAAATAAACCTCAGGATATAATTTAACATCTCGCGGTAAAGTTGTTTTAGACAGAAAAAGCGCGTATGTATCATACTGGTTTATTACTGTAAATTCCATCGATACCCCGCTCTTTACATTTTTGTATTCCCATTTGCCTTCAAGCTTCTTTACAAGGTACGACAATGTCTCCAATTTTTCTTTACACGGATAATAAAACGAACCCTCTTTTATATTATTATAAAATTCGGATAGCTCTTTGCGCGTCTTTATAAATTCTAAATTTTCAGAATACGCATCAAAAAATATTCCCTGCGCATTATTTACAGGTTCCATTTTTACTTCATCTTTACTCAATCTGGTATAAATCATCTTCTTTATGCCAAACTTATCATGTTTTGAATTATCAAAATACCTGTTCGTTTCTATCATCCTGTTTTTTTCAATAATCGTATGAGCGCAATTCTCTTTCAATTCACTCGAAGCAAAATCCTTTATATACAAAGTAAACGGAGCAAACTCTTTTATATCTGCATATGAATAACAATTATCTCCTATATATTTTGATATTACAAGTGAGTCATAAGTATCAAAAGAATATTGATATTTAGTTATATATAACAAACATTCCTTTAAATATATTGTATATTCAAATCCGTCACTTTCCCTAAAAACTTTTGGTGCAAACCCTCCATTATTTAATATAAAATTACTTATCAATACATTGCCACCACACATATAACGATGAGTGATATATGTAATATTCTCAGATTCATTGCGAACTTTCCACCAACCGAGTGTTTTATATATACTCGAGTCTTTCGGAAAATCCGCCTGCGCAAATAATACCGCTTTTGATAATAATAAAATGTAAAAATAAAAAAATATTCTCTTCATACAACTACTTTACCTTTTCACTCTTAAGTTTTTTATTTTTTATGTCTATTGTCGTCCTTACCTTATTCGATATATCTATAGATTTTACATTATTCTCTTTCTCAAATTCGTCCAGATTTTCTGCGTCTGATACATACGGAGATTCATTCCCAACTTGTGACATTGAATAACTTGTCACATCATTAAAATTTTTTCCAACGTTTGTTGGTTCAGTTCCCCCATTAGGCAAAAATTTAGTATCTACGCAAATCACATCGCTCTTTTTTAACTTTGAGGGAATTTCGCCCTCGTATATCCTGAAACTTGATTCAACCGTAATTGAATCTACCTTATCTTTATCTATCCCAGCATCATTAAATTCATCTTGAAGTATTTCTTTTACTTCTTGGCTATACATTTTCCCATTATGAATTTTTGCCTCTCTTATTACCACTACGCTTTTTGATATCTTACTGCCATAAATAGCAATATTGTTATTGTCAGACAATAACTAGAATATTTCCAAATATTTAAATGTCAACTTCAAGTAATAAGTTTTTAAATAATCTTATCCTTTCCATTAACATCGCTATTTACTCTATATGCTTTAAAGTAAAATTTTCTTTCCAAGTTCCGTCATATCCGAGTATTTCTTCTTTTATCTTTCTTCCATTATCAGAAATTATCCACCTCAATTTTTGCGCTTTCCCTACCATTTGCCTATTGTCGTATTCTTTATATTCAGTCTTCCAATATATTTTGCTCTCAGGGGTACCATTTTTAGGGAAGTCTATATGATAAACAGAAAGATACCATGTTGTAAGAAACCCCTTTTTTGTTTCTTCAATTACCTCATTTAACTTTATATAATATATTCTTGATTCGTTAATATTGGGGAAAATGAAAATTAAAGGCTTAACTGTCTTTTTACCGTCAATTTTAATTTCCGGAAGAAGCACAAATTTAGTACATGGGTTCTTTTTCCTGGCACTTTCATCGCACAACATATAATTCATCCGATAATAAGAAATATCTATTCCGCCAAATTCTAAAACGTAATCCCTAAATAAAAAATTTTCACGAATTGGAAAATTAAACATTGATGCTATCCCATGATTAGAAACTGCACTTATATTTGTTATATATCTTCGGTCATCTCTATAAGTCCATTTACCCCTAAAAGATTCTATGAATCTGCGCATATTAGTAATTTTTTTATATTCTTCAGATAAATAACTTTTGTCCCCGCTTAAAAATTTCTTATATTCTTCTATAAAATCATCATAAACTAATCTATCATTTGATTTATACAATGATGAATAATACAACCAGTAAAAATCAATAGATTCAGATACTATTTTATCTAAATTTTCCTCGTTCGATTTCTTAAATACTACATCTTCAACATAAGGATCTTTCCCCCATCCTCCCCATCCTCCATATATATCTCCTGCAATGACGTTAAGATTGCCATTTGTTAGAGTTATATTTATAAATCTATCGGATTTTCCCTCCTGCAAAGGGATATCTTGACCAATATAATATAAATTACCAAATAACCCTTCCGGGACTATATCCATTGGAGAAATTCTTCCAGTTAGTTTTGATAGATTAAAATCATGAAATGAGATGTTGTATTCTCTATATAAAAATCTTTTAAAAAATTCATCATACTCGATGAAAGACAACTCAGAAAATGAATAGTTATAAGATAATTGATACGCATTCAATATAGAATCATCAAAGTTATTGATCATGTATGATCTAATATATATGCTATCATCTAATTTTTGTATGGATTTATAAAATTGAGATATGGACTCTGCGTAGAGATGCGTATCTTTATCTAATTCTGCATTTAACTTTATTTCAATTTTTGAGCTTATCCAATCTCCTCGCAGAGAATTAAAAAAATCATTATTTAATATTGTTGACGCATGTAAAGATATTGTGTTTGTCAAAACCAATCCCAAGGATATTATATATTTAATATTATTCATGATTAGAATGCATCTATTTTTGACGTAGTTGGACTTTTTGCAATATCTTTAGCTTTAGGAGCATTTCCATTTTTATCTTTTATTTGATCAAGTGTTTTAGCGCTTTTAGATATAAATTTCTTATCATGTGAATCATTTTTTGTTTGTGAATATGCTGACCATTTATCTTGCGTTTGATTTTTTATATCACCATAATATTCATGTTGTTTATCGTCCCAATCCGCAACAGTTACATCTGTCTCATAAAAGCCATAATCATTTGGTGATCCTGAATATAATGCAGGTCTTACAGAAATTTCTATTTCATCCTCATTACTAACAATATTCATATAATTACCTTCATCTTGTAAAAATCCTTTTATTTTTAAATTGTTTACATATCGTTCCCCATTTTTTTCAGTGGTATTTTCCTTTGATATTTTATTTGCTACTACTACCGAATCTCTTAATTTAATCTTACCATCAAAATCTTTTACAACTATATCTATTTGTACAGCTATAAAATCTTTGTCTATATTTACCGGAGTATCACACGATCCTAAAAAGGCAATCCATATATTTGGCCCCCCAGGATTTACCTTTCTATGCCAAATTCCTCCATCTCTCATTTCTTTTTGTGGAGATCTAGGGTAATTCTGAACTGCCCAATCTAATCCATAGGGATCGAATCTGCCCCATGGGTTGTTGCCGCAATAGATGTAGCAATTTAAACCGTCTATGTATTCCAAGGGATCGGGAGATATAGAGCCAGTTGCGCTTGTTGTTCGCCACCGTCGCCCTTCGTTTATATACCCATCGCGATACTTTGTATTGGATCTATACCGGTCGGAAGGTGAAATACCGTATGTCTCTATTATCGCACCAAATGCCTCATATAGATACTGTACGAGTATGGAACATTCGCTGTCCGTCGTCGCTACTATGTCTCCGCGCAAATTGTAATGCTTATAGTTTAGCCCGCTACTGTCCGCATTCTCGGCGTACAATAACCCTCCTACGCCGCCGCCCATATCCAAACCGCGATAAAACCTTAGCGTATTCTCTACATTCTTCTCCAATACTGATGTACCGCCCGAATAACTCATTCTCGCTGTCTCTACATTTTCCCCGTCAGGCAATTCGCGCTCTACCCTCCTCATTAATCTTCCGCGATAGTCGTACTCATATTCTATTATCCGCTCTTCATTCTCTATTTTTATCATTCTACCGAATCCGTCAAACGTATAATTTATTATATGCTCTTGATGACCTTCTGGCGCATTATAGTAAAAACTTATTATTTGCGCCATATTTCCCATTTCATCATACCCATATCGTCTCTCCATGCTATCACCCGGAAAATAGGTTGTCTTCCCTACTTGATTCAAGGAATTCATCTGGGTATGTGACCTTCCCCCTGTTGCAAAACGCGCACCAGGTCCAGGTATAACAACGTATTCACTCCATCCGTTATAATTGTCAGCATCATCATATGAATGATCCCACTCAGATTGCGCCGTATACATATCTCCGTCTACTTTCTTTTCCTCTTTTACCATACGGTTATAATCGTCATAGGAAACTAATAGTAGATGTTTATTCTCCGCCGTCTCTTGCAATATGTATCTTACGTTACCGGCAGCATCGTATTTGTATTCGCCTGTTATTACGGTCGTGCCGTCGGGCTTTTTAGATGTGGTGGAAGTCAGGCGGCTTAAACTGTCGTAGGTATTGGTTATAATTATGCCGTTCGGATACCTCTGCTTCACTATGTTACCGTTGAGATCGTATGTATATGTTGTGACTCGCCCCTTCTCGTCCGTCAGCTTTTCAAGACGATTGTTGCTGTCATACTTTACTTATCTCAATTTCTAAATACCGTTTATATAAATAGTACCCGTTATGCAAATGGGCTATCTTTTTACTTAATATTGCAACATTTGTAAAATTATCCCTATTACATAAGGCTTAGATTTTTTACAAAACCTTCGAACAATTTCGACAATTTTCCTACCGACGCATATCCTATAAATACTTTCTCATCTTCAAAGCGGGCAGGTTCATTATTTTCTATATCATACTTATAGAAATCGCTTTCAGATATATATTCTTCTTCCGATTTAAAATTATTATAATTATAATCTAAATCATAATAATCTACTCTCAACTCCCATTTGCCGCCTTTTATATTTAAATTTGTCCCCGCACTATGTTCCCAATCTTCATTGCAACTTTCCACATACCAATCTTGAAAATCTTTTAGAATATCATTATTTCCATATTCTATAAAATCGATCTCTAAATATTCCTTTATATATTCAAACATCAAATGAAATGACTCTATCATATTCTTCTCAGAACATGCAAATCTCAATTCATTATCCCTTATATACAAATGAATCCAATCTTCTTCCGACCTTTCTATTTGTTTTATCATTTTATTATTACAGTCATTGAAGATTTCCATTTTTATCTTAAATACCCACCCCGGATTATCTACATTATGAAAATTTATGTTTAAACTTTTATCATTCTTTAAAGTTCTTATTAGGTTTTCGAGTGTATTTATTATATTTATCATAGTTTACTTACCTCCAGGAATTTCATCTGTTTTTTCGGATACGCCTTCTTTCATGAATGCGCACTCCTGAGTTTTTCATCGGCTCACTTAAAAAATAACTATTAGTATAAAACATAATATGTGTATAAGTCGAGAAATCCAAAAACTTAATATATATTTATATATAAATATATAGCGAAGTAAAGATAAAAATATTCTTTTTATTGCAAAAAATATTGCAAGGAAGGTATTAGAAAATATTTATATGCCGACAGATTTTTCATCCTATTCCATTTTTTATTTGAGGATTGCCTTAGAAATGAATGGATTAGGCAATATAAATTATAAGAAGAACTTTCGCCCTATAAAAAAGCTTTCTTTCAAAAAGACGTATTCTTCTCTATAAGTATATAAATTTCCACAACAGAGGGCTTAAATCCAACGCGCTTTGCGACGTGTCTTTTAAAGCATTTGACTCAATAGAAACCTTTATTTAAATATACCTTTAATTGTGCAACAATTCTATTAAAGCGCCGTTCCTCGCGCTCACTCCCATGACATAGAAAATTCTTCGTCTTTAAAAAGCGCCGCAAGCCCCGTAATTTGCTTTAACCTTAAAATCTCGTCGGCGCTCATTCCCAAGTGTTTTGAAATCCATGCGTCGGATTTCCCAAGCTCGGAGAGTTCGGCCACGATATTGCTCATTAAATCCACGTCGTGAGAGCCCCTCGCACGGTTGTGCCTTATTGTCGAGGCTATGCGCTCGCCAAGCGGCCTGTCGATTACCGAAACAGGCAGCATACCGTTCTCCCTATCATAGATATCCTTATAATTTTTCATTATGAGATACCGGTGAAATCCGTCCACTATTTCATAGACATCTTTGTCCGCTATATAGTAGCAAACAACCGGCTGCGTGTAGCCGTCCTCCTTTATGGAAAGATACAGCAGCTTCATTTCAGGCGGCGCAACCTTATTTGGGTTATACGAATTTGCCTGCACCTTCTCCAAAGGGACGGCCTTTACTTTGTAAACCGGACTCTCATAAGATTTTTTCATAAATTCCTATATTTTTCTATCAGTTGTTTCATTCGCTCTTGCTGATGTTTCGTCTGCGAAAAGCTCAGACCCACGCATATGTAGTCGTTTTTCAAAATGCATGCGCACATTCTTCTCCAAGTCGGAGCAAGCTTTTTTTGCTCAAGCCCATTGTCGAGGCAATCGGGAATGCGCTTGTACCTGACTATCGTTTCAAGATAAGGGGATTTTTTGTCGGTCGCGACAGCCTCCGGAGGGAGTTCCTTCAAGCTCTCTTCGTCAACCGGAGATCCTTTTCGATACCACCATAGCATAAACTTTTTAAACTTTTTCCTATAATGGTTTGCCATTTCTTTTGGGAGGGTCGCAAGAAGCATTTTGCAATAGCTTTTCCACGTGTGCCCCTTTGGCAGCTTTACTTTTCTGTATCCGAGTATCCTATTGCCGCAATATATATTGCCAAAATTTGCACCGCTTACGCGGTTGACAACCTTCGCCCAAGTCGCAGGCTCAATTACCCTGTACAGGTTTAAGCCTATTCTCTGGTCGTCGCCGTACGGCTGGCATATCCGTTGGGAAGCCAACGGCACGCCTGCCTTATAAAACTGGTCGTAGAGCGGATTGTATTTCCATCCGAGCTTCGCATTACCAATCCATACGTCCCTGACATTCCAGTCGTATATAGGATATACGTTGTAAAATTCTCCGCTAATTTTAGTAGTCCAGTTTTTGCCGCACATTTTACCTTTAATGCGGTTTTTTATAGTTCTATACCGGTTTAAACTTTCGTCCGAGCGTATTCCCACAAGGCACGCTGTTTTTTTGCCGTTTGAATACCATTTCCCAAATTCGGGAACAAATTCTTCAAACTCCATCTGTTTTCTGAAAAACGGGAAAGGATTATTTTTTTCTGTAATCACGCCTGGAAAATCCGGATATTCGCGAACCCATTTATCTCTATTGTCGATGTCCCAGCAAGTCCAGAACGGCTGGAAAACGCTTACTGAGTTTCTCAAATTTAGCGGCAGGCAAACCCAATATACATCGAGATATTCCGCGTTATCCAAGAGAATTTCTCTTATAAAATTTATGGTGGCGCTATACTGCCCTTCCAAATCGAGAAATAGTATGCCGAGTTTCCGCTTTTCGCGATGTTCGCGCATATAATCCAAAGCCAAATTTAGCACTACAGAACTATCTTTCCCACCTGAAAAAGACACATAAACTTTCTCAAAGTTTTCAAATACGAATTTTATACGCTCTTTTGCCGCTTCGTAAACGTTTTTGTCTTGGTATTTTTTCAAAGTTTTCGCGCCTCCTTTGCGCTTATTACGCGCTCGATATCCCTAAGTAAATTACCCTTTTTTGACAAGTTTTTCCTTATAATTTCTTCAAGTTTCGTATCCACCCACAAGTTGTATATATTTACGCTTCTTTGCTGCCCGATTCTATATATACGGTATTTTGCCTGTTCCTTCTCCTTAAAATCAAACGTTTGCGAATAGAATATCAGATTGTTGGCGCACTGCAAGTTCAAACCTACGCTCCCGACCCCGTAAGTGCATATTAGGACATTTTCGTCTCTTTCAAAGCGCGCCAGATCGTCTTTGCACTTTCCCGTGTAGAGAAGGCCTCCGGTCGATTCCCTTAGGGAAAGCGCCTCGGAAATATATTTTACAAAAATTATCACTTTCTCTCCGCGTTCAACTATCTCTTTAACAAGTTCTACGGCTGCATGGTACTTTTGGGAGCAAGTTGTTGTGTACGCCATTTGAAATTTTTGGGCAACTGTAAAAAAACAGACGTATAATTTCCCCCTTAAAAAGGCGTCCTTGAACCTTGAATAATTTCGGCTTTCCTCGATATTCAGCTGAAAGGTTTTATTTATTATTTTTATTTTACAACTCGAATCAAACTTTGAATTAAAAATGTACGGCCGAATTATTTCTATTAGCGCCTCGACATTGGCAGGCTTGGACCATCTCCGCCATGGAAACTGGTCGACGCCGTCGAAGAAGTATACCAAAAAATTATCCGCAAACTGACGCTCTGTCATTTTCAGTATATTTGGCGACAAAAACGTTATCTGTGAGTACAAATCAAGAAGGCTCTTTGTCACAGGGGTGCCGTTTAAAATGAGCCGGAAATCGAAAAGGCTGTAATCGCATACAAGTCTTCTCGTGCGCAGAGCATGGATATTTTTTATAAAAATGCTCTCGTCGACGACGCAAAAATTTTTCATGCTCGCGGCGAGATTGCGCATTTGCATATATTTTGAGTCGCTCATAGAGATCCCCTCTATTGAAAAAAACGATATCTTTTTAAAAAAGCCGCGGCTCCATCTTTTAACTTCGCCTAAATATTTTTGCGAGTTTACAAGGGCTGCGGGGGCTATCCATATTACGGCGTCTATGCAGTCGAGTTTGCACCTTATGAGATCGCAGGCAACTTTTGTCTTGCCGCTTCCCATTCCCATAAAAAGGGCGCCCGCCTTGAGCCTTGATAATTTTTCAACTGCCTTGCGTTGTTCTAAATTTAAGCTCATCTATGCAGGTCTGGTTATAGACGGGTTGTATGTACGGAGGGAAATGAAATAACAGTTTCCAGCGCATTCGATTCTTTTCCGCCAGCGATTTTTCGATAATAATAGTATTTTTTTTACCAAACTTAAAGTCTTCGTTTCTCAGTGAAATCCTGCGGCCAAATACGTAAAATTCTGTAGTCTCCCTGCCTCTGTATATTATCGAACTGACTTGTACTCTCACTTTCATTGGCTCAAACAATATGCAGATAATCTACTTTTGTTTAATTTTAGATTCAGCCTACAATTATTAAAGTGAAAAATTTATTTTGCCAACATAAGAAATATAAATTCATTGAACAGTAAAAAAACATCTCCTTTCTTTTTAATGCGCAAAAAAAGGCGCGCAACTTTCCGTTGCACTCCTTCAATATTTATACGCCAAGCCAAGATCTAATGTTTTACCGCATCTGTCAGCCTGTTTTGTCGGAATATACAGCCGTGATGCGGCACAAACACAAAATATTGACCGCACGGGGGCACTCTACAAATCTCTAAGACTCGGAGAGTATAAACGCCGATCCGCAACCGGGCAAACACTAACCGTTAAGCCTTGTGTTTTGCTCCGCGCTGGGTTGACGCCCCGCCCTTTTTCTGTGTGAATTCGAGCCCCCCGCCGTCTTTGCGGACATCGACTTTAATCTCGCCTCCGTCGTCAACAATTGTTCCTCTCAGGATTTCCTCGGCAACATTGTCTTCGAGTTCGCGCTCTATCGCCCGCTTGAGCGGACGCGCGCCGTATTTTTCGTCCCAGCCTTTGGAAATTAGGAAATCTTCCGCCGCCGGGCTTACCGCCATCGAAAGGCCGCGTTCAGCGAGCCTTGCGCGAACTTTATCCAGCTCAAGGCGGACGATATCCCTCATATTGTCCTTAGTCAGGCTTCTAAATAGAACTATGTCGTTAATCCTGTTGAGGAATTCGGGACGGAAAGATTTTTTCATTTCCTCCATCACTCGCGACTTCAGCAATTCGTAGTCACCCTCGGAATCGGCCGCCGCGGAGAATCCCATTGATGGATTTTTTTGGAGAATATGCGCCCCGACATTGCTCGTCAGAATTATAATCGTGTTGCGGAAATCAACGGTGCGCCCGAGGCTGTCAGTGAGCCTGCCGTCTTCGAGCACCTGCAAGAGCAACTGTGCGACATCCGGATGCGCCTTTTCGATTTCGTCGAATAGAATGACACTGTAAGGACGTCTGCGAACTTGCTCTGTGAGCTGGCCTCCGTCTTCGTGCCCGACGTATCCTGGCGGCGAGCCTATCAGCCTGGACACCGAGTATTTTTCCATATACTCCGACATGTCTATCTGAATCAGCGCCTCCTGCTTCCCGAACATCTGTTCGGCGAGCATTTTTGCAAGGTAAGTCTTGCCGACGCCCGTCGGCCCGAGGAAAAGGAATGAGCCTATTGGGCGCTTCGGGTCTTTCAGCGCGGCGCGCGAGCGGCGCAGCGCCCTCGCTATTACGGAAGTCGCCTCCTGCTGTCCGACAACGTGCTTGCGCAGGTATTGCTCCAGCTCGAGGAGCTTTTTGTTTTCGCCCTCTTCCATTCTCGCGAGCGGTATGCCCGTCCACGAAGAAACGACCGCCATGATGTCGTCCTCGCCGACTTCCACGACTTTGTCTTCGAGCGATTTTTTCCATGCCTTTACTATGTCCTCCTTTTGCGATACGAGGGATTTTTCCGTATCGCGCAAGGCGGCAGCCGACTCAAAGCGTTGGTCGCGGATAGCGTCCTCCTTTTGCTGGCGGACTGAGTTTATTTTTTCAGTGAGCTCGTTAACCTCCGCGGGGCGCTCCATGAGCCTGATTCGCGCCCTGCTGCCTGCTTCGTCGATGACATCTATTGCCTTGTCGGGCAGGAAGCGGCTTGTAATGTAGCGTTCGGAGAGCTTTACGGCAGACTCCAATGCTGCGTCCGAGTAGCGGCAGTGGTGGTGCTTTTCGTAATTTGGGCGTAGTCCGCGCAGAATTTTTATGGCGTCCTCGGTGCTGGGCTCGTCAACCTTCACGCTTTGGAAACGCCTGTCGAGAGCGCTGTCCTTTTCGATGAATTTACGGTATTCGGCAACAGTTGTCGCGCCGATGCACTGCAATGAGCCCCTGGAGAGGGCGGGCTTAAATATGTTGGAAGCGTCCATGGCGCCTTCTGCGGCACCGGCACCGACAATCGTATGGAGCTCGTCTATGAACAAAATTACGTCTCCCGACTTTTCAATCTCGTCCATGACGGCCTTTATGCGCTCCTCAAATTGTCCGCGGTACTTCGTGCCTGCGACCATGAGTGCTATGTCGAGCGAAATTACGCGCTTGTTCGCGAGCAATTCGGGGACTTCGCCCGATGCGATCTCGCGCGCGAGCCCCTCCACAATGGCGGTCTTTCCAACGCCCGCCTCGCCGACAAGCACAGGATTGTTCTTGGTCCTGCGGCATAGAATTTGAACGACTCTCATTATCTCGTTCGATCTTCCGACGACGGGGTCGAGCTTATCGGCGCGCGCCAACTCAGTGAGGTCGCGACCGAAAGCTTTCAGGGCGCTCGTCTGGCGGCCGGCTTCCATCTTTTCCTGCGGGGACTGTTGTTCCTGTTCGGAATTTGAATCGGGGAAATCGCCCACAAAATTCGGGTCGAGCTCCGCCAAAATCTGGTTGCGACAGCTGTTTATGTCAATGCCGAGCTCCCTTAAAACTGTTGCGGCCACTCCTTCGCCTTCGCGGAGCAAGCCCAAAAGAATGTGCTCTGTGCCGATGTAGTTATGGTGCAGTTGGCTGGCTTCGTACGAGGCGAAAGCGAGAACTTTTTTTACGCGCTGAGTCTGCTGAATGTCTGAGGCCGACTCGGGCGATGCGCCCTTGCCGACAATGCGCTCTATTTCCGCGCTGACGTTTTCGAGGTTGACGCCCATTTTGCGCAATACGTTTACGGCAACCCCCTGCCCGAGCTTAATTATGCCCAGGAGTATATGTTCGGTGCCAATGTAGTTGTGCTTGAAGTTTTGCGCTTCTTTGCGTGCCAACGCAAGCACCTGTTGTGCCCTTGGTGTGAATTGTTGCATTTGTCTTCTCTTGAATTTGATACGGTAATCCGTATGGATACGTCATAACATATCGGATTTTTTTGCGTAATTTAAAGCGGATTCGAGAAATTTGAGGCTTGCAAATAAAAGCTCAAATATTTGGTATCTTTTTCGCGAATTCGTTTAGGATTGAGGCCCTGAGAGCATCGCGCTTTTGCGAGTCCGCGTCGCGGAGGCCAGAACTTGCGGTCAAATGGGCGGGCTTTACCGACATTGCAACGGCATCTATGTCTTCAATAAATTCACCGGCGCGCGGGTCGGTGCTCATATCCGCCATAAACCTTATGTACGAAAGTGTTGCGAGCGCCTCAGATGTGTCGATTAGCCTGCACGAAGCAAGCAGCACCTTTGCCCTTGAAAATTTGTCTTCAAGCAACAGGGGATTTTCGTAAGACAGCTTTTCGCGCGCATTTATCTCGAACTCGGCAACCTTCTTGACGAATTTTGCCATCTTTTTTATTATGTCCGCCTCTGAGAGCCCCAATGTCTGCTGGTTGGATATTTGAAAGAACGACCCGAAAGAATCGCTACCCTCCCCGGACGCGCCGCGGACACATATCCCAAGCTGGCTAAGCCCCCTTACTACTTTATCCATCAAGTCCGAGAGCGCAAGAGCCGGCAAGTGCATCATAACCGACGCCCTCAAACCCGTTCCGGTGTTGGTAGGGCATGCCGTCAAATACCCGAATGTCGGGCTGAAAGCGTATTTTGCATTTTTTTCAAATCCGTCGTCAATTGCGTTTGCCGAGCGCAGAGCAACCGCGAGATTCAACCCCTTTGAGAAAGTCTGGATTCTCAGATGGTCCTCTTCGTTTACCATTACCGCGCAAGATTTGTCGGCGGAGACAAACACGCCCCTGCCGTATGCGCTCTCGGCGAGTTCGCGGCTCGCGAGCCTATCCTCCACAAGCATATCTTTATCGTGCTGTGGAAGGTCGTCCATTTTTAGGAAAGTACCGCCGCTAAGCTTGCGGACGCCCGAAAGCGTCTGTTCGCAAAAATTGAGCACTTCTGAGAGCCCGTTCGGATCGAGGGTGTTTACAAACTTGCGCCCTGCGAGGTTTCTGGCAAGCCTTATGCGCGTGCTTTTAAAAATAGCGGAATTTGCGCGGCGTTTTTGCGGTTTGTCGGGCGCGTTCATTTTGAGAGTGAATTTATGCGGTCGCGGAGTTTTGCGGCGTCTTCGTATCTTTCTTCGCGGACGGCTTCGTCGAGCTTTGCGCGCAGAACGTCGATGCTTTCCGCGTCGTCCTCCTGCTTAGCTTGCCCGATTTCCTGCGCGGCCTTCGGCCCGCTTTCAGGCTGTGCGGATTCCGCTGGTTGCCCTTCCTCCGCCGACTTATTTTCAATCCCGAATATTTTTCCTACCTGCTCGATTGCTTTGCCCAATAGCTCGAGCGGGTTCAGCGTATGCGAGTCCGCGTGCTTTTTGGGAGACTTCCCGACGTGGACGCTGCCAAACTGCATCTGCGCGAGAAATTCCGGCAATTTGTCCGAAAAAGTTTCGTAGCAATCTGGGCAACCGAAGCGCGAGCCCTTTTCGACATCGGCAAAAGATGTTTCGCAAGTCGGGCAAACGCCGGATTTCGAGGCTTTTGAGACGTCTTTTATAAGTTGCTCTTCAAGCTCCTTTATTTTCGGCATTATTTGCTCGGGAATCTCGAGCACGTCCATAGACATTTTTTCAGCGCATTCAGAGCAAAGGTGAATCTTGACCTTTTTGGACTCGATTATCTTTGTGATATGCACTGTCGCGGGCTTCCCGCAAATATCGCATTTATATTCGTTTGCCATTTTACGCTCCGATTCGGAGCAATCTTTTTGTTAGATGAGTTTCAGAAGCTCCCGGGTTGAGGGTATGTCCTTTATAATTTGCGCCGGCAAAGGGCCGACTCCTATATATCGCAAATTTGGAAGAGTTTTTAAGGGAGTATCAGATGATGCAACGTCGATTATGCTTTTTAGGCAGAATGCGATGTAGCGCTTTGCGTTTGCAGGTAGCGCGTCGAAGCTGCGAACGCCCGATATGTCTTCGCTCCAGCCGGGGAGTTGCGCAAATACGGGCTTCAAAGTCTTGCGGACGGAGTCGTCTCTTGGGACTCCCATGTAGATTTTGCCGTCCGGGCCGCGATAGGAGGTGCATACGAGCAATTCTCCGCCTTCAGCCCAATCGCCCAAATATGATAGCGCGTCGAGCTTGTTTATGGCGATGTCGTCGTATCCTCCGTATCTTAGGGCGTCGCCCTTTTCGACGGCGTCAAACCAGCCGACCATGCGCTGGCGGCCAGTGCTCACGCCGAATTCGAGCTTTTTGAGCTTTACCGCGAGCGGGTGGGCGTCGTCCATTTGGGTAAGGAATACGTGGGTTCCGACTTTCGTGTCGTACGCCTTGCAGCAGCCTATCGTATGCACAGGCATAAGCGGTATTCCCGCGCTCTGGAAAAATTCCGGGACGCCCGTGTGGGAAGCCGTGACGTTTGGCGCAAATCCGTGGCGTTTATCGAGCCAATAGGACTGCCCGAATTCCCCTACAATATATTTGTCTTCGGCGAGCGCTTTCAGGCAGGCTTTGCGCACGTCGCCTACGCATTTTGCAAGCGCCGTTCCCGCCTTCCAGTAGCAGTCAACTATTTTTTCTATATTCAGCTCGAAGGGGGCGTCGGCCTTAAAGGGGTGGAAGTCGAATTCAGACTCTGGGAAGATTCCGTCTTTTATAGAGTCTGCATTCGCGCGGAGTTCGGCGCGGGTAAGGACGTCGAAGAACGAATTCCAATCTTCCTCCGATACGCCGCAGACGTATTTTATTGTGTCGCACGCGCGGCGGAGCCTTGCCGAAAGTTTCTTTTCAAACTTGTCGCGCGGGCCGAGGAAGTCGGCATACTGTATTTGGAATTGTCCGACTTCGTCCGCATAAGACGGGGTAATGCCCCTGCCCGTCGAGCCTCTTGGCTCTTCGTTGAGCTTGTTTACGCGGTAGTTTTCCCATGCGAGGTCGAGGAGGCGGTGGCCGATATCGCTCACCATGGTGCGCTCGTCAATTAGCAGGCGGTCAAATATATTGTAGCCGCGGGCTTCGAGGGGTTTGCCCTCCCATAGGAATTTTCTCGGGTCGGCGACGACACCGCTGCCAATTGCCAGTATTTTTACGTCTTTTTCAATGACTCCCGCCGGAAGCAGGTTTAATTTAAGGCCTCCGGCAGTGTGTCCGGAGTTCGCCCCGCCGTTAACTTTGAGGACGATTGCGGCGATGTCCGGGCGCCCGGTTTCCGCTTTTAATTCGTCTATAATTTCATAGACGAGGCGGCCCTTGCCTTCGTCGCCCATGCTGATTCCAACGTCCGCGATTAAATGACTTTTAAATTCCGTAATCATAATTTTTAAGTTTTCCGCCCCTATTATTTGGCACGAAGGTTTTCAGTTTGCACTTTACAGAAGTTTTTACAACACAATTTTGCGCTTTGAATATTTTGTGCGTTTTTATATGTAAAAATTTATTTGACGATTTTTATGAACTATAAGATATTCATTTGGTATGCCTTTTGCGGTGGGCGCAAGACGGCGTATATACGATTATTAAAGAGCTTGCGGTTAAAATAGCCGTAGCTTTTTGGAAAGCTATTTTTTAGTAAGATGGGGCAATTAAAATATTTTTTATGCTTATGCGCAGCTCTGCACATTGGAGCGCACGGTGTATTTGGTAAAAATATACTGGAGATAGGCAAGCCCGACGCCTCTGCTGCCGAATTTAACGATTTCGGCGTGGACTTTAACGGCGCCAGATACTATTTCGACGAGACAAAAACCGACCCGTACGAGGCGTCCAAAAAATTCTTTGCCTCTCCCGTCAAGTACGACGCCCAGAAAAACAGCGCCTCCGACTTCCCCTTTGTATTCCCCGCAAAGAACTGCGAATGGGCCGACCCTACCTTTAAGCGCCAGCCCGAATCAAAATTTTACTATCCGCAACAAAACAGGTACAAAGCATACAACAAAAAAAAGGAATGCGGCCCCGCCTCGATATTTTTTAACCTCGACTCCGCCCCGCGCGACCTATATCTAAAAATAGGTTTTATCGACAAGGCTCCCATATCCGCCGACATAAAAATACAAGTATCTTCCAACGGCAAAGAAGTATCGGAAGGCGTGTCGGTACCCTACAAGCGCACTCCGCAGAACAAATATCCGTGCTTTGAAAATATTTTGTTCAATTCCAAGACATGGGGAATACCAGCCGGCATATCCGTAAAAATTCCCGCCGAAGCGCTTAAAGAGGGAAGAAACGAGATTTCCCTGCGCGTCGTAGCCGACAAAAAGATCGGCGCCACCCCCCAATGGGTTGCATTCGACTACATAATATTGTCGGACGAACCCGAGCTGCCGAAAGTCGAAAATCCGCTGGAGCGCGAAGGCAAAAAAGCCCTTTCGGCTCTTGGCTGCGACAAGATAGCCTTTACCGCAAGAGGCAGCTCCAGAGACATTCACTGGTACGGAAATTTTGGGAAATTTTCAGGGGCCGACAGCTCAAATAAGAAAATAGACGCAATGCTAAACGCGTGCGCATATTCGATAAACGGCGGCAAGCTTGCGCTACTCGATGTAAAAACCGGGAAATTGGACGTTCTCGTCGACGATCCCGTGGGCGGCGTGCGCGATCCGGTAGTGAGCTACGACGCTAAAAAGATAATGTACTCCCACCGCAAAGACGGCGACCACTACAAAATATTCGAGATAAACCTCGACGATAAAAAAATCCGCCAGATGCCCTTTTGGGAGGAGGGATACGACGACATAGAGCCCGCCTATTTGCCCGACGGCGACATAATTTTTGTTTCGAGCCGCTGCCGCCGAATGGTTCCCTGCTGGGCGGTCGAAGTCGCGATATTATACAGATACTACGCCGCGGAAAACGTAGTAAGGGCAATTTCTGCAAACGTTGACCAAGACAACTCCCCGTGGCCGACTTCCGACGGGAAGATAATATATATGAAGTGGGAGTACGTCCACAAGAACCAGATGAATTTCCACGCCCTGTGGAAGAAGGACGCCAACGGCGCAAACGACATGATATACTTCGGCAACGACATACCGAACCATCTGTACATAGACGCCAAAGAAATCCCCGGGACAAAAAATTCGTACGTCCTGACGTTTTCCGACTGGCACGGCAGCCGCGACCACTTGGGGCGCGTCGCCTTTTTGCGCAACCCGCGCAACCCGTCAGACACATCCGCTTTTTCGCTCGCTTCGGGCGAATCGTTTGGCGAATTTTCCTATCCATTTCCGATTAACGAGAATTATGCGCTCGTATCCGACAAGGATTCCATTCTGATAATGGATGACAAGGGACATATTTTTCAGGACATAAAAATTCCTGCGGATTTCTCCGCCGAGCTAAAAAAGCGCCGCTTGGAAATAAAAAATCCCGTTCCCATAAAAAAATCCCAAAAGGGCGAGATTGCGGCGGATACCGCAGATTACGACGAGGAAGACGCGACAGTATCGGTAGTGGACGCCGCGATAGGCAGAAATATGGGCAACATAAAAAGCTCAGACATAAAGAAGCTGCTCATTAGCGAGATACTCCCCCTTGCCTGCCATCTAACCGGGGGAATGGAGCCGATAACGATGCTTGGTACTTTCAGTTTGGAGCGCCCGCTCGGAACTGTGAATGTCGAGGAGGACGGGTCTGCTCACTTCAAGGTGCCCGCGAATAGAGCTCTTTCTTTCACTGCTCTTGACGCCGAAGGAAAGGCCATAAAAAAGATGCAGAGCTTTGTAAACTTCGCCCCGGGAACTACAACATCATGCATAGGCTGCCACGAGCAGAGGGACATGGCCCCGCCGCCGATAATGCACAAGCTAAAAGCCCTGCGCCGCCCCGCCGACAAGCTTGCGCCAATACCCGGCGTAAAATGCGGAGAAGTCCCCGACTTTGTGCGCGACATACAGCCGCTTTTGGACAAGTATTGCACAGAATGCCACAATCCGCAAAAATATTCAGGCAAAATAGACCTGACTCCTGGAATGGGGCCGATGTTCGCCCGCAGCTACTACGAGCTCTACATGGCGGACCAAATAGTTGACGGCTTCAACCGGAACGGAAATATGCCGCCTTATCAATTTGGTTCGGGATCGAGCAAGCTCCTAAAAAAATTTGAGGGCAAGCACCACGCCAAGCGCGCAACAGACGAAGAGCTAAACCTCGTTAAAGTATGGCTCGATACCGGCGCCCTGCATGCTGGGAGCATAGCCGCCGCCGAATCCGGTATGCTTGGCAGCTACTATCTAAACAGGTTTGTCAACCGCGACGCCGGCTGGAAGGAAATCGCCGAAATGAACGACGTGTTCAAAAAGAATTGCGCGTCGTGCCATAGCGGGCAAAAACGCCTACCCGACATGATAAGCAAGGATTCCCGCGAGCTGCTCAACTGGCATTTCACCTTTTATGTGAAGGGTAAAAATGATCCGAGACGGAGGCTGTCGGCGGGGGCTGTGTTTAATTTGACGTACCCCGAAAACTCGGCTGTCTTGAATGCGCCGCTGTCGGCAAAAGCGGGCGGGCGCGCGGGCGACGGGCAGCACCCCGTTATATTCACATCGCGCGACGACTCCCGCTACCAAACAATATTAAAAGCCATAAATAAGGCAAAAAACTATGTTGAAACGCAAAATCCGCGCTACGACTCCCCGAATTACAAGCCCAAAGGAGCGTACCTGAAGGCAATGAAAAGGTATGGAATAATAAAGGGCGACAATTTTGAAAATTTCAATGCCTTTGAATGTGACAAAAAATACTGGGATAAAGTCACCGCTCCCAAACCATATAAATGCATGCAAGATTTATGAAAAAACTAATTCCATTGTTGGCGTTTGCAGTTGTAATTCTAACGGCTGCCGCGCAAGATAATCCGAATCCCTCTGTTTACGGCGATATACCCGATTACGGGGAAAAATATCTGAGCCCCGATTTCGTAAAGCTCGACAAAAATGCGGGGTTATTGGTTGCATGCCGCACCGGCGACGAACTCCTCAAAATAAACCCGGAAACTAAGGCGGTCGAATCGCGGATAGAGCTTGGAGGGCACCCGTCGGGCATAGCCGTTTCGCCGGACGGGAAGTTTGCGTATGTGACAATAGCAGCTCCCAAAGGCGAAATTTTGAAAATTTCTCTCGGAGATTCTAAAATAGCCGAACGCGCGCCCGCCGGGCACATGCCGCGCGCGGTTATAATTTCCGCCGACGGGGAAACTCTATATTTTGCGAACCAGTTTGAAAACGTCGTCCGCGCATTCGACTCTCAAACGCTCAAAGAAAAAGCCCGGGGAAAAGCCGTGCGCGATCCGTTCGCCCTGGCGCTCTCAAAGGACGGCTCAAAACTTTTTGCGGCAAACCAGTTGCCCGAATCCAAAGGCGGACTTTATGAAGAAAATATCGGCGCGGCAGTATCGGTTTTCGATGCAAAAACGCTAAAAACGCTCGCAAAAATAGACCTTCCAAACGGCTCGATAAACGCGCAAGATATAAAAGTGTCGCCGAGCGGAAAGTTTGCGTACTTAACCCATGTGGTGGCGCGCTTCAATGTCCCCACGACGCAAGTAGAAAGAGGCTGGATAAACACCAACGCCGTAAGTTTGGTTGACACTCAAAAAAACACTCTCTACGCCACATTCCTGCTGGACGACATCGAATTGGGGGCGGCGAACCCATACGGGCTTGCATTTACCCCCGACGGCTCAAAACTGCTCGTCACCCACGCAGGGACCCACGAAGTAAGCCTCATAGATTTGCCCGCACTCGAAAAACGGCTGGCAGATAAATACGCCGCAAATCCGGACTCAAAAAAAGTCTTTGACGACATATGCAACGATCTCGCATTTTTATCCAATATACGCAAAAGGATAGCGATGCCCGGCAGCGGCCCGCGCCATATAGACGCGGACAATGAACGCGCGATTGTCGGCCTATACTATTCCGACATCCTCGCCGAGATAGACTTTGGCGATTCCTCCGCAAAAAAAATATCGATAGGCGGCAACGAGAATTTGAACGAGGTTAGGAAAGGCGATCTGTTCTACCACGACGGCCGCCTGTGCTTCCAACAATGGCTGTCCTGCGCTACATGCCACACGGAAGTGCGCTCCGACGCGTTGAACTGGGACTTGCTAAACGACGGCATCGGCAACCCCAAGCAGTCAAAATCAATGCTCTACGCGCATTTTACGCCGCCTTCAATGATAACGGCCGTTCGCAAAAACGCGAATATTGCAGTCCGCAAGGGGATACAATACATACAATTTACGCGCCGCCCCGAGTCCGACGCAAAGGCAATCGACAAATATTTGAGCTCTCTGCGCGCCGTTGAAAGCCCGCACATAAAAAATGGAGAGCTTTCAGACGCCGCATTGCGCGGGCAAGTTGTTTTTGAGGAAGCAAAATGCTCCGTATGCCACACGGGCAAATACTACACTGACATGAAGCGCCACGATGTTGGTTCGGGGCTTGAAGAATACAAAGGTTTTGCGTTCGACACTCCGACGCTGTGCGAAGTATGGCGGACAGCCCCATACCTTTACGACGGCAGAGCTAAAACAATTTTTGAGATGTTTAAGCTCTACAACAAGGACGATAAACACGGCCACACGTCCCACCTAACAGACGACGATCTCCGCGACCTTGAAGAATATGTAAAAACGCTCTAATTTCTGTAAAGGCGGAAAATATGCTTCTTTTGCAAGCTGCGCTGGCGAAAACCGCTGACGCGCGAAGTTGTATTGCGCTGAGGCGGGTTGCGTTTTTTGCTTTTTGAATATTTACACGATTATTGCATGCGGCAATTTTCCGCCACTTGGAGATTTTAAGTCTGCGGGCCTCTGCCCTCAATAGTCGCCCTCCCCCTGCTTTGCTAACCGAATCTTTCTTGGTATAGAAATCTTTGATACGAAAAAAAAGCCTTTAAAATTTTTGCGCCGCGCAAATTGAGCTTAGATTTAAGAAATTTTTACGCGCGTAAAAGAATTTTGGGGCTTTTATACCAATCAATCCATAGTTTAGGGTTAAGAGATTTAAATAAAAAAAGCGGAACCGTTTTGAGATTCCGCTTTTATTTTAGACTTTGCGCATTGCCCTGCGAGTGGCTTTATAGAGCCCGCAGAGCTTGCGTTTGCACTTGAGCTGCAATTAGAAGCCGAATACAACGGCAGTGCCGAACCAGAGGTTCTGTTCTTTGCCGTCTGCATTGGCATCGCCGTCGTTGTTGCATGCCCAACGGATACCGGCGGAAATTGCCATGTTGTCGGTCACTTGCACAACCGCGTCGGCGGAAATGCCGGTGTAAACGTACCCGCCGTATGTGAGTCCGCCGCGATAGTCGGCGTAGCCAACATAAGCCGCGAGATTGACAAATCCCCAATTTTCGTCGATGAGCCATTTCGTGACAGGGGCTTCATAAGAAAGACCGCCTTCAACAGTCGTTCCGCTATAAGTGTAGTTATAGTAGAAAGCGGCGTACGGCGAAACATTGAAGTCTCCGAGCAAATCGGTTGTGTCATAGGAAACTTGCACCATTATTTCGCTTTCATTTTTGGAATCGCTGCTGGTGTAAGTGTATCCCAAGTATCCGACATCAAAAGTGAAATTTTCAATGTTGTAAGTAATTCCGGCATAAAAATCGTTTTCGCCGAAGCTATTGTCCACGCCATAAAAACCCCAATACTCAGCGTAGGCGGCAAATCCGCTTCCCAAGTCGTAACCGAGGTCTACCATCGGGTTTACGCCGTGGCCTGACTGAGCCTTGCCGCGGAAGATGTATTCCGATTCATAAGCCATCGTTGCGGAAGCAGAAAAGTTTTCAAACGGTTTTGAAAACAATTCATTTTCGATGAGCGTATTCACCTCTTTCTGTGCGCATTGCGCGCCCGCCGGGCAGGAAGCGCCCTGTGCCGCCGGAGCAGCCGCTGCGGCTTCCGCTGCAAAAGTCGCGGCAGCAGAAGCGAATATTGCTACGATTGATATGATTAGTTTGTTTTGCATTTTCGTTTTGTTTTGGTTAGTAAGTTGATTAAAATTGTTTTTTTTCAATCCTTGTCAAGAAGAACCGCAAGCCCGTACTAAGCGGACTTGCGGAATTGACTGAACTATTCGTTCGAGAAGATTTGGAACCCGTTGTATGCTTCCATACCGTGTTCGGAGATATCCAAGCCTCTGAGTTCGTCGCTGCGGGCGACCCTTATGCCCATAGTATACTTCATAGCGAGGAATATTATGGAGCTGATAACGATGCTTGCGACAGCCACTGCGATTACTCCGATAAGTTGCGGCATAAACGCGTGGTCAGGCGAGAATATACCGACTGCTAGAGTACCCCATACGCCGCACACGAGGTGAACCGAAAGGGCGCCAACCGGGTCGTCAACACAGATCTTGTCGAAGAAGTAAACTGCGAACACAACCGCGATGCCGGATATAGTTCCGATTACGCAAGCCGAAGTGATTGACACGCAATCCGCACCTGCCGTTATACCCACAAGACCCGCGAGGCAACCGTTGAGGATCATGGACAAATCAGGCTTTCTTTGGGTAGTCCAAGAGGTGAACATAGCCGCCATAAGTCCGAATGCAGCCGAGAGAGCAGTAGTAGTGAATACATACGCAACCATAATCGGGTCGGCCGAGAATACAGAAGCGCCGTTGAATCCGAACCATCCGAACCACAGTAGCAATACGCCGAGGGTTGCGAAACCGAGGTTGCTGCCGGGTATAGCGTGAGCCTTGCCGTTGATGTACTTGCCGATTCTCGGGCCTACGAGTATCGCGCCCACGAGAGCAGCCCAACCGCCGACCGAATGAACGAATGTCGAACCTGCGAGGTCGTAGAAGCCGAGCTCTTTAAGCCAGCCGCCGCCCCAGCCCCAGGAACCGATGAGGGTGTACCCGAAAGCCGCATATAGGATTGCGAAGATTATGTAGGCGCTAAACTTAATGCGCTCAGCAACTGCGCCGGATACGATAGTCACAGCGGTAGCGGCGAACATTCCTTGGAAGATGAAGTCTGTCCAGTAGGAGTAAAGCCCGCCGTTATAAGCGATTGCGCCGGCGTCGCCTTCCGGGCAGGATAGACCGAATCCGCCGAAGCCGAGGAAGTGTCCGAGAATCCAGTTATCTCCGGGGTACATCAGATTGAAACCTATGATTAGGTAGGTAATCAAGCCGATTGCCACGGTAATGACATTCTTTGCCAGAATGTTTACGCTGTTTTTAGCTCTGGAAAGGCCGGTTTCGACGAGCGCGAAGCCCGGGTGCATTGCGAAAACCAGAACCGCGCCGAGCAGTATCCAGAGGTTGTTTATAGTAAACATTTCCGCGCTTACCGACGCCGCCTTAGTGGCTGCTGCGGCGGCTGCGGCTGCGGACGGTTCGGCTGCCTTTGCAGCTTCTTCGGCCGCAAGTGGCAATGCCGCCGTAGTCGCGGCTAATGTTGAGAGAAATATCTTATTCATAGTAGTAAACTCCGATTAGAAAAATCACATATTAACCGATTGCGTCGGGGCCAGTTTCCCGCGTGCGAACGCGTATGCACTGTTCAAGATTTAAAACGAAAATCTTACCGTCGCCGATGTGGTCCGTATGGGCGCCTTTTATAATAGAGTCGATAGTCAGGTCGACAAATTCGTCGTTGACTGCTATTTCAAGGCGGACTTTTTTCAGGAGGTTTACCTCTATCTCGTTTCCGCGATAGTTTTCGCTATAACCTCTTTGCCTTCCGCATCCGAGGGAATTTGTAGCCGAAATCCTGTAAATTTGGTTCTTGAAGAGTTCCTTCTTCACGTCACCCAATTGTTCAGGCTTTATGTATGCTATGATTAGTTTCATTGTGAGTTTTGGTTGGTAAAAAAAGTAAAGCAGAACGCGTGCCAGTTTTGTAATTTTTATTTAATATATTTATAATAAGTAAATTACAAAAATAAACTTCTTGATTTTAGCGCAAGAAAAATACTTCAATCTTGTAGTAAGGCAAATATTCGCTACAAAATTGTCGCAACGAAGGACAATAAATATACTTCACGAAAATGTTTTTTTTAGCGAACTTACAGATAAAAGACAAAATTCCAAAATTTGCGCCCGCCAAATAATGCAAGTATAAACGTTAAGTAGAGATAACGAGGCAAAATCCGACAACCCCACTTAAAAAAGAAATTTTACTGCCAAGAAAACACATTATACGCGCGCGATTCATTACAAAATTGTTGCGCACTAAAATCGACGCATCAATTTCAAAAATGTTCTTTGCAATAAAGACATCGCAGATAAAAGCCACACCCATATTGCGCATGAACAAAGTTATAAAAAAAATATTGAAACAAATACGGCAAATTTGTTTTATAATAAATTGGAGGGAAAAATATGAGAAAAACTATAACAACCGCCGCTTGCCTTTTATGCGCAGCAATTTTATGCCCGCATGTAAATGCTTCAATAAATTCAGACTTGATAGAGGCAATGAAGGATGCGGCAACCCCAAATAAATCCGTATCGCGAGAAGAATGGATAGCAGGCATAGACGCCCTCTGTGAATCGCTTGTTAAAGCCGATGCGCTGATTTCCCCCGACGGCGGGAACAAAAAAATATATTTCGACGGAATAAAAAACAATCTGACAAACGGCAACGAACACAAATTTATAGAGGACAGACTTTGCGAATTATTGGAAGACGACAATATTGAATGCGAGCGGCAAAGCTCGGACGAGCCCTTCCCGGCAAATTTTAACGGACTTATATTAAAGGGTTCGATAGACAATTCGTCAGTAATGATTGGCAACGAGAAAGCCTTGGCTTACTCAATGCAGCTGGAAATAGTGCAGAACAAAAAGACTGTTTGGAAAGACAGCATAATGCTCGTGCCCGGAAATTCGCAATACGAGGAAGAGCCGGTTGTCTCCCAAACGATAGTCACAGGGGCAATAATGAAACCGCATTTCAGACCTTTACGCCCTTGCATAGGGGCAAGCAGACCTATTTTAATAATAAACAATAATGGGGTGAGGGTAATCCCGACCGGAAGGCACAGAATGCATCCATACTCGCCCCGCTCACCCGCGGTAATTGTAATGCCGCGCCCCCAGATCTCGCGCCCTGCACCGCCGCCGCGGCCGGTTTCAAGACCCAGAATGAGATAATTTTTATATCCGCCGCACACGTATAAAGCGGCGGATTTTTTTGTATGACTCCAACAGCCAGTATTAAACACAGCTGCCCAATAAGAAAAAAGATTATTCAGAAACCCGATAATACGCATTAAAAAAAACGCATATTTATATATAAGAGTAGAAAATCCCCTTCTCAACTCTCTATTATTCCGACGTCCTCCATTCTTCCAATTAATATTTTAATTAGAGAATAAACCCTATTACAGACAGTCATTAACTAAACCGTATTTTCCGCAATTTTTATATATTGCCTTAAATTACATAACTAAAAGTCGGAAGCTAGCAAGGCGCACAAAAATCGCAACAACCGGCGCGCAATATTGCGGTAATAAAACCTTCCGAAAAAATTTTTTTCCAATTCTCAAAACACGGCAAAAATAAGCAAAAAAAGCGCCGCGCATATAGCGCGGCGCCATAAATTGCATTATTTTTCTTCGGGAACAGCAGGCTCTTCTGGAGCTTTGGGAGTTTGCTTGTTCATTTTAGCTATTTCGCGTTTGCCCATTGAGCGCAACTGCGCAAGCCTTTCTTTGGCGCCGGCGCGCGGCGAAGTTTTGCCGAGTTCCCAGCAGCTTACGGTCAGTGTGCTCACCCCGACAAGCTTGGCAAATTCCGCCTGCGACATGTCGAATTTAGCCCTCAATTTCTTGATAGCAGCCGCCTTAAACCTAAAAGATTTCGACTTTTTACCGTCGGTATTTTCATCGGAATCTTTTGAAACTTCTGCGGAGGGCGCAGAAGGTGCGCATTTGACTTTCTTCGACAAAGCCGAGATGGTTTTGCGCAGTTCAACTATTTTCGCTTGCAAGGGCGCGACCGCCAGCTTTACCTCTTTGCGGGCGAGCCTGCGGATTTCTTCGTATAATACATTTTTTATATCTGCCATTTTTTCCTATAAAATTATGCATACCTTGTAGCATATAAAAAATATATTTCAAGCATTTTTATGCATTTTTTTTCATATAAGTATTTAACAATACTACTGTTTTAAAATCCGATATAATGTTTTGCATTTTAGGGGCAAAATTTATCGGACGGAAATTATATCTTTCCAAGAAGTTGTATAAGCCCTGCTTAGCATATCGCGCCGCATTTTCCACTTTTTGTCGATACCTTCCGCAAGCGGGAAAAGCGTGCCCTTGCCGAATTTTTTATTAATTTTGTCGATTGACGAATATAGTTTGCTTTTTTGCGGTGAAGGCTCAAATAGCTCTCCCTGGACGGCTCCGTTTTCGAGTCCCCATAAGGTGACTCCGCTCTTCTTGTATCGCCTGCCCTCCAAGAAAATATCAGGAAGTTTCGCCAAAACATATTTTAGCATTTCCGACGTATCGTCTGTCGCCCTCGGAAATACCACATTTGCCGAAGCTACTCCGCCCTCAAGTTTCCGCGGAGAATACTCCGGATAATACACGAAGTAAACTCCGGCTCCTCCCGCGCGCTGCCCCTCTGCGCGGAGCTTTTCCGCCGCCCTTCCCAAATAGTACGCAACCGACTCCGATAGAGAATCAAAATCCCTAATGGGTTCGCCAAAACACCTCGAATACGCTATGCTTTGCGAAAAATCCCCAGAATCGCGCAAATGCGAGGAGCAATCTATTCCCCGCAACTCCAAGGCAGTCCGCACGAGAGTCACGCCATATTTCTTGCGGAGCCTATCCTCCGGATATTCCGCCAAATCTAAAGCTGTCAAAATTCTATCGCGCTCAAGTTTGGGCCCGAGACGGCGGCCTACGCCCCAAACCTCGCCGACGGGAATTTTTTTTAGGATTTCTCCGTTTTTTTCCGGCATTACAAAAACTCCGCCTTCGCTTTTTTTCCCTATGTGGTTTGCGATTTTTGCGAGAGTTTTAGTCGGCGCAAAGCCAATCCCGCATGGTATTCCAATATTTTTTAGTATGCGCGCGCGGGCAGCCAGTGCGTATTCAAACAAATCTGGCCTTTTGGGCGGAAAGACAAAAGCCTCATCTATAGAATACTGTTCTATATCACCAAACGCCTCGCCAAGCACGCACATTAGCCGTTTCGACATGTCAGCATACAGCTCGAAATTGCTCGATTTCAAAATGATTCCAAGCTGCCGCACGCGCGGGCGCAACTGGAAGTACGGCGTGCCCATCGCTATCCCGAGAGCCTTAAATTCGTTTGAGCGCGAAACCACGCAGCCGTCGTTGTTGGACAATACCGCAACAGGCTTGCCGACGAGCGAACGGTCAAAAACTCTCTCGCACGAAACAAAAAAGTTATTTCCGTCAACAAGCCCTACCATATCACCTAAACTTTTTTATGCAGGCTGTCACCACGCCGAATATATCGATATTTCCGCGCGGGGAAATCGTCTTTTTCCCTGCCCTCCCGTCGTCGGATTCGAGAATGATTTTCCCGTCTTTAACACCGCGTATGCGCCTTGCCAGAAACTCGTTTTCCTCGTAAAGAACAACGATGTCTCCGTCTTTGGGATCCGCAGAGCGGTCCACCACCAATATGTCGCCGCTTCCGATACCCATTCCCGTCATATCGTCGCCGGACATTCTCGCAAAGAAAGTCGCCGGCGGATTGCGCACAAGCAATTCATTTAAATCCAGAGGCTTGCGCGCATACCCTCCGACCGCCGCCGCAAATCCGCCGAGGGGCAAATCTTCGGATATGTCTCTTTTTACGTCCATACTGCACAATATCGTAATTTGCGCATAAAAGGTCAAGGTTTCAGCGCGCCTTTTTAGTTGTTGACTGGAAAATACGCGGAATTATTATAAGGCGGCAAAATATGGAATTTGTCATAATCGCTGCACTAATCATATCAAACGGTATCCTGGCAATGTCGGAGATTGCGCTAGTCTCGCTGAGGAAGTCGAATCTCGCTCTGGACGCAAAAAACGGAAGCAAATCGGCAAAAGAGGCGCTGGCTTTGGCGGAAAATCCCGATAGATTTTTTTCAACCGTACAAATAGGAATTACGCTAATTGGAATCCTAACCGGCATATATTCCGGCGACGCCCTCGCCGGTAAATTCGGCGAACAGTTGGCTGAAATTGGGATTCCGCAAAAATGGGCGGTACTGAGCGCGCAGGGCGTGATAGTGCTGGCGGCGACATACCTTACGCTGATATTCGGGGAGCTCGTGCCAAAGCGAATTGGGCTCGCCGCGCCCGAGAGGGTCGCCAAGATAATCGCAGCCCCCATGACGGCGCTATCAAAGGCGACGGCGCCTTTTGTGTGGATTTTGAGCAAATCGAGCTCGGCCGTCTTAAACTTGCTGGGAATCAGCCAAATAAAAAATACCGTCACAGAGCGCGAGATAAAATCTCTCGTAGAAGAGGCCGAAGCGGGAGGAGAGGTTCAGCCCGTTGAAAGAAACCTTGTTGAGAGGGTATTTTCGCTCGGCGACAGGTTTGTCGAATCGATAATGACCCCGCGAAACGATATTGTAAAAATAGACATATCTCTTTCAAACCGTGAAATAGGCGAACTCATACGCAAGTCTCCGCACACGGTATATCCCGTAATAGATGGGTCGCTGGATGAAATTCTCGGGACTGTATCCATAGAGGATCTTTTCGGAAGGCTTGACGAAAAGGATTTCTCCATAAAATCCGCCATCAAGCCCGTCCATTATTTTAAGGAGGACACAAAGGTTTACAACGCGCTTGAACAGATGCGCGAGTTGCGCCTAAAAAACGCCATAATATCCAACGAATTTGGCGTGACCCTTGGAATAGTGACGCTAAACGACATAATAGACGCCGTCCTCGGCGATATGCCCGAAGCCAACGAGGAAATGGACATAGTGCAGCGCTCCGACGGCAGTTTTCTCGTTGACGGCCAATGCCCCTTCCACGACTTTTTGATATTTTTTGGATTGGAAGACCAAACCCAGACTTGCAACACGGTCGGCGGTCTGGTGCTCGCCCTATTAAAGCGCATTCCGAAAGCTGGAGAAAAGGCGGAATGGAACGGATTTGAACTTGAAGTAGTGGATATGGACGGCGCGCGCATAGATAAAATCATAGTAAAGCGCCTGCCAGAATCCTCCGTGCAATAGCTGGGTATTTACGCGCAAACCTGCATTGCCGGATTTCGTGCAGCCGCACTTTTTCACTTCTTAATTTTGCGCCCAAAACGCTGAATAAAATTAAGCGAAAAAAATCCTTTTTAGCGCCTCTAAAAATAGGCGAATGCCCACTACAAAGATTTCACCGCCGATTTATATTCCGGGGGAATTTTTAGGGATTCGCATATTTTTCGCACTGCCGCCGACTTTATTTGCGAATCCGAGCTTTTGAGGAAATCCAGCGCCTTTTCAGGAAACTTCGCCGAGCATTCCGCGACTGCCCAAGCTGTCGCCGCAACCGCATATTTTGCGCGCGTACTTAGCACAGAACAAAGTTTTAAACCCTCGTCAACATGCTCGGCGTCTATAAAGTAGAGCAGGAAGCAAACCCTCGCAAAGCGCGCGGGGAACTCGCCTTTCGCCAGGAAGTACGGCTTGATAAAATCCCACGCGGCAGGGTTTGCCCGCATAAATTTAAGAGTCGAGCAGAAACTGTCGCAGACGGACCAATTATCGATTTTTTCGACAAATTCGGCGATGAGCCTAAACATATCGGCTTCCGGAAAATGCGAGTAGCCGATTGAAAGCCCCTCTACCATTTTTTCTTCAAAAGATGCGCCAAGTCCGCCCGTTCGGGGAAACTCCGGGCGCCCCCTCGACGCGCTTTCGCGCGCGAGACGCCTAAGTGTTCCAAGCCTAACCCCGAGTACGCCCTCAACGCCCGGCAACAGGGCCGACGCAAACCGCCTATACTCGGGCTCCGCCGCATCAGCCAGTTTTTTTCTCAACTGCACAAGCGCGGCGTCCGAGCCTTCATTCGCGGCTTTGTTAGAAGTGCGCTTCGAGGTCGTCAAGAATTTTGTCGAGCTCGCTTTTCGCCCTCTTTTTGGCTTCGACGAGTTCTTCTGGATTTTCCGCTTTTTCGTGGGCAAACGCATAGAATTTTATTTTAGGTTCGGTGCCGCTTCCGCGGACTGCGAAACTGTATCCGTTTTCCAACGTGTAAAAATAGAATTTTTCCGGAGGAATGCGTATGCCGTCCGCGTCGAATATTACGTCTTTTGCAAAGTTTATGGATTTCGCCACTTTTACTCCGCCAACCGATTCGAGCGGAGACTCTCCAAGCTTTGCCAAAAAGTCCTGTATTTGCTTGGCGCCCGAAGCCCCTTCGCGGTAAACGCTGCGGAGGCTTTCGAGGTAATATCCGCATTTGAGGTAAATTTTATCGAGATATTCGTCGACCGTCATTCCCTTTGACTTCAAATATCCGAGCATTTCGCAGAACATAATGACTGCCGCATTCGCGTCTTTGTCGCGGACGAGGTCGGTGCCGAGATATCCGTAGCTCTCCTCGCCTCCGAATACGAAAAATGTCGAATACTGCTGGGCGAGCTTTGCCCTTTCCGCGTAAGACATCGAGTCCGCCGAGCCGCCTATGGCCTTTTCGAGCTCTTTGCGGTAGTGCTCGAGCCTTCCGCCTATCCATTTGAAGCCGGTGAGCGTATTTATGCACTTTACGCCGTACGACTGCGCGATTTTATCTTGCAGTGGCGTTGTTACAAAAGTTTTTATAATTGCGCATTTGGCGGGATTTGTAATCAGCCCCTTTTCAATCATTCGCGATATGCGGTACTCGGCGAGCAGCGAGCCAATCATATTTCCGGTTAATAGGCGGATTTCCCCGGAGCGCGTGCGGATTGCCACCCCCATGCGGTCGGCGTCGGGATCCGTAGCCATTAGGCATTCTGCGCCTGTTTCGCGCATTTTTTGGATTCCCATTGCGAGAGTGTCGGCATACTCGGGGTTTGGCTGCCTTACAGTCGGGAAGCGGGAGTCCATCTTCATTTGTGGCTCGACAAAATACGGGTCGAGACCGAAGTGGCGCATTACCGCCGGGCACATAGTCACCCCCGTTCCGTGGACGGAAGTGTAAACGACTTTCGGCTTGTGCTTCGAAAGCGTTTCAGAGTCCACCACGCAATTTTCGATAGACTTAATATAATCCGCCTCAGCTTCGGCAGGGACATTTTTTACGCCGGACATATCCGGTTCGAGAAATTTGTCCACTTCTTTCCATTCGACTTTTTCCACCTCGGCAACAATGCCCTCGGCGTGGGGGCTTATTGCCTGTGCGCCGTCCGAGAAATAGACTTTGTAGCCGTTGTCGTAAGGCGGGTTGTGGGAGGCCGTAATGACGATTCCAGCCGTAGTTTTGAGCCTGCGTACAGAGAAGGAAAGCTGTGGCGTAGAGCGCGGGGAATCGAATATAAACGCCTCGCCTCCGAGGCGCGCCCACACCGACGCCGCGAGCTCGCCGAATCTCTTGGAGAAGTGGCGAACATCGTAAGCCACAACGAGCCGCGGAGTTCCGCCCCCGGAGGATGCGAGGTACGATTTGCAATAGTTAAAAAGACCCATCGTGGCGCGTATGACATTAAAGTCATTCATATTGTTTGTGCCGACAGCCGCGTGCTCGGGAGTTCCCTGCTCCGACTGCCTTCCAAGCTCGGCCATAGCCGGGACTTTTCCGATGGTGCGCCCGCGCATGCCGCCTGTTCCAAATGCGAGGAATCTAAAAAATCTGTCGTTAATTTCATCGTAGCGCCCGGCTTCGATAAGCTCCGTAAGCGCGTCTATCGCCCATTCGGGAAGAAAGCCATGGTCTATCCACGACAAAATATTCGCGGAGGAACTCTCCATTATTTTATCCGAAACCTCTGAAACGAGATTTCTAAGGTGTTGAATTTTATCTTCCATAAATTTTATCTATGCGGGTTTTTTACAGACCGCCAACGCGTCGGCGGTTCGGCAATATTCGTTTTTTATAAAAAAAAGCGGACGATAAAAACCGTCCGCCGATTGCTAAAAAATTCCTGCGAATCCGCCGCTCAAGACGGATTCGGCGGACGGATTAATACGGGAGGGGATGCGTTTTGCAAAGCTCCAAGGCGATTTCCTTGGCCTTTGCAATCTGCGATTCGTCGGAGGGGTTGCTTAGAACCATATCTATCGCCTCAGCGATTTTCTCCATATCCGCCTCCACCATTCCACGGCTCGTGACGGCGGGCGTGCCGAGCCTTATGCCGCTTGCCTTGAACGGCGAGCGCGTCTCGCCCGGAACCGTGTTTTTATTTGTCGTGATATTGGACTTGTCGAGGGCGTTTTGGGCGTCCTTTCCGGTGAGATCCGGGTGGCTCTTGCGGAGGTCGATTAGGATCAAGTGGTTGTCTGTGCCTCCCGAGACAAGCCCGTAGCCGCGCTTTTTGAGCGCTTCCGCGAGGGCGGCTGCATTTTTTACAATCTGCGCCTGATATTCCTTAAAAGAATCTTTTAGGGCTTCTCCGAAGCACACCGCCTTGCCTGCTATCACATGCATTAGCGGGCCGCCCTGAATGCCGGGAAATATGGCCGAGTCTATGGCTTTGGCGAGCGCCTCGTCGTTTGTCATAATGAGCCCTCCGCGCGGGCCCCTCAAAGTCTTGTGGGTTGTTGTTGTGACAAAGTCGCAGTACGGAACGGGCGACGGATGCAGCCCAGCGGCGACCAAGCCCGCGATGTGCGCTATGTCCGCCATAAGAAGCGCGCCGCACTCCTTGGCAATCTTGCCCATTCTCTCAAAGTCGATTTTGCGGGGATACGCCGACGCACCGACCGTGATGAGATTAGGTTTTTCGGCGAGCGCAATTTCTTCAAGCTTGTCGTAATCGATAAAGCCAGTGTCGATATTGACGCCGTAGTTCACCACGTTAAAGAGCATTCCCGAAAGGTTTTTGGGGTGGCCGTGGGTGAGGTGGCCGCCGTGTTCGAGGCTCATGGTTAAAATTTTGTCGCCCGGTTTGAGGACAGCCGCATAGACCGCAGTATTTGCCTGCGAGCCGGAGTGTGGCTGGACATTCGCAAATTTAACTCCGAAAAGCTTCTTTGCCCTGTCGATTGCGAGCTGTTCCACGACGTCCACGAACTCGCAGCCGCCGTAATACCTCTTGCCCGGGTAGCCTTCCGCATATTTGTTTGTAAGAGTCGAGCCCATTGCCTCCATGACCGCCGGAATTACGAAGTTTTCCGACGCTATGAGCTCGATATGCGTTTGCTGACGGTTGGTTTCGTTGCGGATTGCGTCGAAGACCTCCCTGTCAATTTCTTTTAATGAGCCTGCCTGAATCGCCTTATTCATAATAAAAAATTTTCCCTATTTCGCACTTACTCGCGCTTTTTGTCAACACAAAGACGGAAATAAAAACTCCTTTGTCTGTTTTGATTCTACAAATTTTCAAAATCCATCATTTTGCAAACCCTGCGTTCGTGGCGCCCGCCCTCGAATTCAGTGGAGGAAAATATCTTCACTATCGACTCCGCGAGAGTGGGCGTCAGATATTTTGCCCCCAAGCAAACGACGTTGGCGTTGTTGTGCAGGCGCGAAAATTTTGCGGCATCTTCCGAGAGGCAGAGCGCCGCGCGTATTCCGCGTATTTTATTTGCGGCAATCGACATTCCTATGCCCGAAGTGCATATCAATACGCCGAGTGAAGCCCGCCCGGAGTTTACGTCGTCGCACACAAGTTTGGCGAAATCCGGATAATCGACGCTTTCGGAAGTTTCGGGGCCCCTGTCGATAAATTCGCAGTATTCGCCCGAAAGATCTTTTAATATTGCGCTTTTTAGGGCGAAGCCTCCGTGGTCGGAAGCTATGCTAAGAATTTTTTTTGAGCTCATGTTCAAGATATTTTACTATGTACGGAATGGCCCTTGCAATTTCGTCGCGGACGTCGATGTATTCCGAGAGCGTTCCGCCGTACGGGTCCGGGATATCCGGGTGCTGGCAATCCGGAATCATTTGGCAGACAGTAAACATCCGCTCCGGCGGATTTTTATAGAAATTTTTGACTTCTTCAAGGTGCGAGCGGCTCATTGCAAAAAGCGCATAGCATTCGTCGAGCATGCTCTGGGTAAGCGATGTGGCCCTGTACGAGCTAATATCGATGCCTACTCTCACGAGGGCGGAGACCGAATTTGCGCTCGGCGGCATGCCGTCAACGGCGGAAGTGCCGGCGGATACTATTTCGAGACTGTGTATTGGGGAGGTTTTCGGGCGCGCGGCTATGGCGTGTTTTAGGAGAGCCTCTCCCATTGGGGAACGGCATATATTGCCCGTGCAGAGGAATATTACTTTGTTTTTCACTTATATGAGCCTAAATATATTTATTTTCGATACAACGATATTTTTATGAAAAGCATAAGAGTGTCGAGCATTTTTAAAATCGTCCGGTAATTTATTGAATAAAAGCGGGAATTTTCGAAAAAAAACTTGGATATGGCAGTAAATGGGCATAAATTTGTCAAATGGAGCGCATAAGAAAAGTTTTAATGATCTGCGGTTTTGGGATTGCCGCGCTGCAGGCTGAATTTGCAATTTTACCCTCGTACGCCGCCGAGAGTGCCAATGCTCCGTTCGACGCGAAGTCCGCGGCAGAATTTATGTCCGCCAACCCGGATTTCAAAAAGTGCGCCGCCGATTTTGAAAGCCGCGCAGAAAAATTGTATGCCGAAAATAAGTTTACCGACGCCGCGGCATCGTACTTCGCCGCCAAGTTTTTTGGATTTTTTGGCGCAAACGCGCCGGATGTACCAAGGGAGCTTGCGGAATATATGCTCGCGTCGCCCGAACTGCTCTCGGATTTTTTCTCCACGATTTCCCCAAAGGACGACGCTTCAAAAGTTGCCGGCGCAATTATCGATATCTATAAGTCCGACCCCGATAGCTTTAGAAAATATCCGCGGCTCGCGTTCGCCATAGCCTTGGTGTTCGACACTCCCCCGCCAAAGAGATGGCCGCACGCGCAGGTTTCCGAAAAATACCTTCCGCGCAAATTTCCCGCGCCTTCGGAAGCGTTTGCCGAATGGAAGGCCGCAAGGGACCGCGGCAGGTTGCTGTTTCAATTTGAGAGAATGTCTCTGGACGAACTAAAATATCTCGTTGCAAGCCTCGCCACGAGCGAAGATAAGCAGTGGGCCCAAAAGAGCATATCCATAAACGCCTCAAACATAGGCAAGCTTTACTCTTCTGTCGCCTACAACTATTCGAGAATAACCGCAAAGCAGTACGACTGGGACGGCCCCGACTACCGCTTGAAAACAATACGCGAAACGGGCGGAATATGCACAGACCAGGCGTATTTTGCGTCCGAGGCCGCCAAGGCGCGCGGAGTCCCTGCATTCATATTTACGGGCGCCGGATCGGACGGATTTCACGCGTGGACTGCCGCAATGAAAAAGCCCGGGAACTGGGAGTTCGGCATAGGCCGGTACGAGGGCGCGCGGTACGTAACCGGCACAACCATAGACCCCCAGACCTGGGAAATAGCCTCGGACCACGATCTTGAAAGCCTCCGAGAGGGTTTTAGAAACGGAGCTAAATACCGCGAAAACGAACTCCACACCATTTTCGCCGAAAAATTCTTCAAATCGGGCGACTACCCATCGGCGGAGAAGTCGGCGCGCAAAGCCTTGTCGCTCGACAAGAGAAACGCAAAAACATGGAGGATATTAATAGACGCCCTGCAAAAAAGCGGCGACGAAAGAAAAGTCTTCGCCGCGCTCGACGAGGCGGTAAAGGCATTTTTTAAATATCCCGATATAGACGCCGAATTCCGCCGCGAACTAATATCGAAATTAAAAGCGGCCTCAAAAGAAGACGAAGCCCGCAAGCTTTCAACCTCTATAATATTAAAGACAAAATCCTCGCGCCCCGATATTGCGATGTCATTCGCCCGCGCTGAGCTTGAAGGCGACATTGCCTCTGGCGAAGCCGAAAAGCTCGCCACCTCCTACAAGCGCCTGCTTAATGTTTTCAAAAGCGACGCCGCAATGTCAGCAACCGGCATCACAATACCCATTATAAACGCCCTTCTAAAAAAAGGCAAAATAGACGAGACCGACGAAATAATGAAAATCACGCGCCAGACTCTTAAAACATCGCGCGATTCCACCCTCGCCCAGCTGCTCGACAATATAGACAGGCAACTCTCGGTCATAAAAAGCAAAATAAAAGCAGCCAAGTAATTTTGCTTTTGGCAAGCCTCAATTGCTTTTGGAGTATGCCGAGAAAACATGGGAAAATCGTCAAAGCAGCCACTATAAACTGAAATTTTTTTACTTTATTTTAAGCACCGTGCATTGCTGTTGCATGGGAAGCGCGAAGTTATAATAAAGGCGCCATACTGGGATTTCCAACCCTGCGCATAGCTATGTTATGGAAAAACACTTCGCAATAAGGGGACGCCGAACCAGTCAAGCTTTCCTCCCGCAAGCGCATGATTAGGGGAGGAAAACAATTTGCCCGAATGGAAAGAAAAAAATCCCCTGCCCTCTGCAAGCCTTTCACCCAAATGGGAAACGAAACATAAAAAAGGCGGCTTTTCGCCGCCTTATTTATTGCGCGCTTGCTTTGCGATACAAAAGCGCGCTGTGGTAAAGCTTCAAGAAAACATTAAAGCTCTATCGTCTTTCCCGTGCGGGCCGACTCGTCCGCCGCAAGCACTATTTTGAGGCTGTTTACGGCATCAGAGAGGTGGTCGCTGAGATCAGTGTCATCTACTATTGCCTTGTAGAAATAAAGCTGTTCGCGGGCGCAGAGGTCGTCGTGCTTAGGCTCGTCTTTCGTATCTATCCATTGGTCCTCGTGGGCCCAGCTTCCGTCGGGAAGCATCTCGGACGAATGGAAGCGAAGCTGTTCGGTTTTAGTGTGGGAATCTATGTCGTCCGACTTATTTTCCGAGCCCGCGTTTTTCGCGCATATCGAGACGCAGCCCTTGGGACCTATAACGTCCTTTACAAAGAATGCGTTTGTTGACATCATCGGGCCCCAGCCGGCCTCGTACCAGCCGACCGAGCCGTCCTCGAAAGTCACTTGCAGTTGGCCGTAATTGCGCTGGTCGGGCGTGAGCTCGGGGCTTAGATTTGCCATTATGCCGCTTACGCGAATGGGCTTAGAGCGCGTCATCTGGCACATGACGTCAACATAATGTACTCCGCAATCGACAATGGGCGTCAGCGACTTCAAAAGATTTTTGTGCCCCTGCCAAGTTTTTCCGTGCGACTGCTGGTTTAGGTTCATGCGCATTACAAGCGGCGTTCCGAGTGTATGCGCAAGCTCTATAAATTTTATCCACGACGGGTGGTGGCGCAAAATGTATCCGACGACCACTTTTTTATTTAATTTTTTTGCGCATTCAACGACTCTCATCGCCCCTTCAACAGTAGATGAAATGGGTTTTTCCACAAAAACGTGGCAGCCTGCTTCCATGGCCTTTACTGCGAGCGGCTCGTGGGAGGCGGGATAAGTGCAGATTGCTACGGCGTCGGCAGACGCCTTGGCGAGAGCTTCGTCGAAATCCGAAAAATAGGGATATTGCTTGCCTACGGAAGCGTTGAAAGCCTCCACAGCCTTCGGATTTGCATCGACGATTCCAACAATCTCGAATTCGTCCAATTTATCGTACGCGCGGGCGTGCGAAGAGCCCATATTTCCGCAGCCGACAACCATTACTTTTACTTTTTTCATAGACTGTACCTTTTTATTATATAAAATTCTAACCGCAAAAAGCGGGATTAAATCGCAAGCAAGGTACAGCAAAGTTTAGGAGCAATCAACAATTTCTTGACTACTCCGCGTGTAAAAATCAACCCAATGTCAAAATAGTTCAAAAGCGTCGTAAGGCAATCCAAGCGCAAATTTGCGCAGGCGCAAAAATTATTTTGCCTTTGGGGATTTGCCGAAATAGCGCTTAAAAGCTTTTGATAAGCAAAAGGCGTCGGCATAACCCGTCTTAGCCGCGACTTTTTCGAGGGGCGTTGCATCGGTGGAGAGCAGTCTGCGGGCTTCTTGCATGCGCCAAAAAAGCAATGTTTTTGAAAATGTGTCGGAGAATTTTCTTTTAAAAAGCTCGTCGAGCTTCCGCGGTGGGAGGCCAAAAAACTTTGATGCCGAAGCTATCGTCCAATTTTTATTTAAAGTGTTTTTTACATTTTCAATTTTAGCGTTGAGGAGGTCTTCGCCGCTTTTTCTTAAAACTGGGGATATATCGCGGGAGATTATGAGAAAAAGCGCCTCAGCCAAGGGCTCGAGAATTTGGACCGACGGTTTTTTAGAGTAAATTTCGCTTTCGTATATTTTGAATATGCCGGATATCTTTTCGCAATTTTCCGAAGAATCCACCCTAATTTTGTCAAACTTTCCGCGCCTTCCGCGCGGGCGCAAATGAAACCATACAACCTCCCAGCCCGAACGTAGGGACCTCAGCTCATACGGGCAGCCCGCCGGGACAAAAGCGAAAGTGTTTGCGGTAAGAGGAGATTTTCCAGATTCGTACGACAATTCCGCCCCGCCGCCTACCGTGTATAGCACAAGATGGAAATCCGCCCCCGCCCGCGACTGGTAGTAATCCGATAGATGCTTTGTGCGGGCGGCGGAAAGAATTGCATACCTTTCGAGCGGATCTGTCCCCAAAAATTCCGGCCATGAAAAAAGGGGCTGCTTTCCGCTTTTCCCGCCGAGGACGCGGGCGTTCACGAACGGGCGAGTGATATAGCGTTCAGTGCTGGTTTCGGGCCAGAGCTGGAGCTCGGAATCGGATTTTTTATCCCATGCGTATTTTGCGGTTTTTTTTCTCATGGCAACTGCATGTTCGAGGAAAGCGTTAGTCTTATAAAATATGTCTTTTTATTCAACTACATGTCAAATAATTTCTTTGCCGTTTTATGAGATTTTGGATAAAATTTTTTTAATAAATTTTTGTATGCGAAATTTGAAAACAAATTTAAATTCGCTAATCGAGGCGGCGGAAAAAACGCGCGAACTTGCCGATAGCGCCGATAAAATATGCGCTGCGCTCGCAAGCTGCATAAGAGGCGGAGGAACCATATTCACCTGCGGAAACGGCGGCAGCGCCGCCGACGCAATGCACTTTGCCGAGGAGCTTACCGGAAAGTACAAGGCAGTCCGCCGCCCGCTACGGGGGGTATGCCTAAATTCTGACGCCGCGGCGCTTACGTGCATTGCTAACGACTTCGGCTATGAAAGCGTATTTTCACGGCAGCTTGAAGCCCTCGGGAGGAAATCCGACGCCGTTTTGATTTTTACTACAAGCGGAAATTCGGCCAACCAGATTGCGGCTGTAAAAAAAGCGAGAGAACTCGGCATAACGTCGGTAGTTTTGTCGGGGCGCGGCGGCGGCGAATGTTCAAGAATATCAGACCTATGCCTCGTGGTTCCCTCCGACGACGGGGCGAGAATACAGGAAATTCACGGACTAATCTTGCACACAATTATAGATGCTATTGAGGAGATTGTATGAGCCGGCTAATAGGAATAGATATAGGCGGGACAAAATGCGCCGTTTCTCTCGGCGAAACGGAAGGCGAAACTTTGAGCATTTTAGCCAAGAAAATTTTTGCCACCCCAAACCGCGACCCCAATGCGGCAATTCAAAAAATTATATCCTCTATATGGGAGCTTGCGCGCGAAAACAGATTTGACGCGGAGGAGATATCCGCAATAGGCATAGCCTGCGGGGGGCCACTCGACAGCGAGCGCGGTTTAGTTTTGAGCCCGCCCAACCTGCCCGGCTGGGACAATGTCGGCATAGTTTCTGAAATTGTAAAAGTATTTAAATCTCCATGCGGGCTGCAAAACGACGCCAACGCCTGCGCGCTCGCCGAATGGCAATTCGGCGCCGGGAGGGGACTTCGCGACATAGTTTTTCTGACTTTCGGCACGGGGCTTGGCGCGGGGCTCATTTTAAACGGCGAGCTCTACTCCGGCGCGAATGGAAACGCCGGCGAAGTCGGCCACATCAGGCTTGCGGAATACGGCCCTGTCGGGTACGGCAAGCGCGGGTCGTTTGAAGGCTTTTGCAGCGGCGCAGGCATCGCAAAAATCGCGAGAGAGAAAATTACGGAAAAGCTGCAAATGGGCGAGCGCCCCGCGATATGCGAAGATTTCGCAAAGCTCGATTCCATGACTGCAAAAAGCCTCGCCCAAGCGGCGGAAACCGGAGACAGCCTCGCCATCGAAATTTATGAAGAAAGCGGAAAAATGCTCGGACTCGGGCTCTCGGTGATAGTCGATATAATAAACCCGCAGGCGATAATAATTGGCGGCGTATTCTCAAGGTCGCGCGAATTGCTGTGGCCGCACGCCGAAAAAGTCCTCCGCCGCGAGGCGCTCGGAGCTTCGCTTAATGCCTGCAAAATTTTAACGGCGGAACTCGGCGAAAATGTAGGCGACTACGCGGCGCTTTCGGTTGCGCAATACGAATTGGGGAAAGCCCAAGCGAGAGTTGGGAGGTAAAAAAATATGGCGCGCTCAAAAACAGCAAAGCTACTCCTGCCGCTATTTCTCGGATTCTACGTTATGGGGTTCGTCGATTTTGCAGGAATTGCAACAAGCTATGTAAAGGCGGAATTTTCAGGCGCATTGCCGGACGAATTTTTTGGTTTTTTGCCGTCGGCCGTCTTGGTATGGTTTCTCGTATTTTCGATTCCTTCGGCAGTGCTCATGGGCAAAATAGGCAGGCGCAACACGGCGCTTTTAAGCGCCGCGATTACCGCGCTTTCCGCGGCTCTCGCATTTTGCTTCGACTCCATTTGGTTTTGCGTTGCCGGATTCGCTCTGCTCGGAATTGGAAACGTTATTTTGCAAGTTTCAATGATGCCGCTTTTGTCCGCATGCGTCGTTCCGGAAAGACTCGCGAGCGCGGCGTCCGCGGGGCAATCCATAAAGGCGCTTTCGTCGTTTGCAGGCCCGTTTATCGCGCTCTTTGCGGCGGAAATTCTCGGCTCATGGAGATGGATTTTTCCGATTTTCGGGGCGATAACAATACTTTTTGGAATCTGGCTTTATTTTACCGATATACCGGAACCGCCAGAGCGCGGGTCGGCCTCCATAGGAAAGGTTGCGGGGCTGCTTTCCAACAGGACAATTCTCGCATTGTTTTTTGCGATTGTCGCCGTTGTGGGGCTTGACATGGGAATGAATATGGCCTCCCCAATGGTTCTCATGGAAAAGCTCGGGCTGGATCCGTCGCTCGAAAGTTCCGTAAGGCGGGTCGGGCTCGCGCCGAGCGTGTATTTTGCGTGCAGAACGGCGGGAACTTTTGCAGGGGCAGCGATACTTTCGAAAATCGACTCCTTCGCGTATTTTAAGATGCACATAATACTCGCAATCTTTGCGCTTGTATTTACAATATTTTCGGAATCTGAAATGGCGGCGTTCGCGGGAATAGGGCTTGTCGGATATTCGATATCGTCGATATACTCCGTTGTATTTTCCCGCGCGCTCAATGAAATGCCGGATTCAGAGAACGAAATATCCGGATTGATGACTACGGGGATTGCCGGAGGCGCCGCAATACCCCCCGTAATGACTTTTGCGCAGGGAGTGTATGGAGGGGTGTCGGCAGCATTGGCAGTAATGGTTTGCGTCTGCCTATATCTGGTTTGGTGCTCGTTTTGCATTTCGGGAGAAAAAAACTCGCAAGAAGCAAATTAGGCTTTATTATTAAGAAGAATATATATGAAAAATATTATAAAAAAATTCCCGCAAACAGTGGCGGTACTTGCCGCAATAGCCGCAATATTTCTGTTCTTCGGCAGCCGCGAAGGGACGGTGCCGCCCTCACAAAAATCGTCAAGTGCGGGCGGAACGGACTTAAACGGTCAATGGTCCCTCAAATTCTGGCCACAGCCCGACACCGGCGCGCTCAGGACGCTTGGCGAAGCAAAAAATGCACAGGAAGCAAAAACGATCAAAGCCCAAGTTCCCGGCAATGTCGAATTGGATCTTTTTAGGGCCGGACTGGTTCCCAATCCGGAATTGGGCGACAACTCATACAAACTGCGCGAATACGAGGGCTACCAATGGCTTTTCTCGCGCGAGTTTGCGTCTCCCAAACTCGAAAGCGGCGAGCGCGCGATACTGCGGCTCGACGGAATTGATACGTTTGCCGACATATTCGTAAACGGCAAAAAAGTCGGAGAGACCTCTAATATGCTTATACCGCATTCATTCGATATCACAGACTTTCTATCGAAGGGCGGTAAAAACAATCTGGATATTTTAATACGTTCGGCGATAATGGAATCGAACGGAAGAAAGATCGGGGCAATATCTTCGGCATACGATTCCGAAGGGATAAGAAAGGCGCCCCACATGTACGGCTGGGACATAATGCCGCGCATGTTGAGCGCGGGTATTTGGCGCGACGCAAAAATTGAAATTCAAAAACCCGCCCGCATTGAGGACATTTTCTTTATGACGGTCTACACAGACCCAAAAAATAACGAGGCCGTATGCAGCGCAAGGATAAGAACAGCCTTGCCGCGCGAGCTGCTCGGAAAGCTTTCGGTGCTTGCAAAGTTGTCTATCGGCGGGGAGACAGTCTGGTCGAGAAATATGCCCGCCGACATGTTCACCCTTTCGCCGCGGGACATCGAAATAAAAAACGCCAAACTTTGGTGGCCGCGCGGATACGGCGAAAGCCCCCTCTACGTTTTCGAGGCCTCCCTGCTCTCGCCCGACGGAAAGCTGCTCGATTCAAAGCGAATAAACGTGGGGCTGCGCACAGTTAGCCTAAAAAGGTCGGACGTCTTTAAAAACGGCGACAAGGGCGAATTTGCATTTTACGTAAACGGGCGCAAAATCTATATAAAAGGCACGAACTGGGTTCCGCTCGACGCACTGCACAGCCGCGATCCCCAACATCTCCACAAGACTCTCGAAATGGCGGTGGATTTAAACTGCAACATGCTGCGCTGCTGGGGCGGGAATGTTTACGAGTCCGACGCATTCTACGATTTCTGCGATAAAAACGGCATATTGATATGGCAGGATTTCAGCCTCGCATGCACAACTCCCCCGCAAGACGACGATTTTGCAAAAGCGATGGAAATTGAAGCAAGAAGCGTAGTCGAAAGGCTCCGCCATCACCCGTCGCTTGCGCTGTGGGCGGGCAACAATGAAAACGACTCGTCTTTCTATTGGCTGTTCAATTCCAACAGGCTAAATATCGACCCTTCAAAAGAGCGCATAAGCCGAAAGGTCTTGCCGGGAGTTTTGTACGAACTCGACCCCACGCGCCCGTATCTTCCAAGCTCGCCATATTATAGCAACGACGTGTTTGAAAACAAGGCCGACCCTTCGGAAGTTCACCTATGGGGTCCGCGCGGATACTACAAAGCGCCCTTCTACACTTCAAGCAACGCCCACTTCGTAAGCGAAATCGGCTACCACGGCTGCCCCAACAGGGAGTCGCTCGAAAAGATGTTTGACAAAAAGCACCTCTACCCGTGGACCGACGCGAAGAATTTGAAATGGAACAAGCAGTGGCAGGCGAAAGCCGTCACCCCATTTGAGAGCAATATTGGCAACGAAAAGAGAAACTATTTGATGACAAACCAAATTGCAAAAGTCTTTGGGGAAGTCCCGAGAGATTTGGACGATTTCATATCCGCTTCGCAAATAGTGCAGGCGGAAGCGAAGAAATATTTTATTGAATTCTGGCGGACGGGCAAGCCGTATAGATGCGGGATACTCTGGTGGAACCTCCGCGACGGCTGGCCGATTCTCTCCGACGCGATAACCGACTATTTCTTTTCAAAGAAGCTCGCCTACTACTACATAAAGCGCGTGCAGGAAAACGCCATTGTCGCCGTGAATGACGCGCTCGAAGTAATTGCCGTAAACGACACATTCAAGCCGGCAGAAGGTAAAGTTGAAATATCGGACATTGAGGGCGGAAAAGTCTTGTTTGAAGCAGACTTTAAAATACCTCCTAACGGAAAAACGCTCGTCGGGAATGTATCCGGGCTGCCGTCGGAACGCGGAATGCTGCTTATAAAATACGAAATTGACGGCAAGAAACAGCTAAACCACTATCTGTACGGCAAGCCGCCGTTTGATCTCAAAAAATACAGGGAGTGGGCGGAGTCGCTCGCGATAAAGCGGGACTGATTGGCAAAATTCTCAGAGCTCCAATTCCACAAGTTTGCGGTCGTCGTACCCGAGCACAAACGCGCGCACTATCCGCGCGTTAAAGAGCGACTTTGCCGCGCGCGCGTACATGGAAAGTTGGCGCGCGTATTTTTTTTGCGCGTCGGCAGAAGTGCTTTTGTAATCTATAACCCGCACTTCGCGCACGGATCCGTCGGTATCTTTAAAAACTTCAAGCCTGTCGAATATTCCGCTGACCGCGACCGGCTCTCCAGTAAATAAGAATTGGTACTCCGAAAAACTTTCCGACTCCCCATGTTTTTCAAGAACTTTTCTGCCGTCCTCAGATTCGGCGAGCCTTTCAACTGTTTCAAGCGCCTCCGCAATGTCCGATTCCGGAAATCTTGACGCGGCGCTTTCAAACTCCAAAGTCCCCGCAAAGCCTTCTCCAAAGTCGGCGCGAAGCCTCAACAGCTCGTGAATCAAAGCTCCCCTTTGGAGCGATTTTTCATTGGCTTCGACCGGAGAATCCGAAGGTAAATCAGGGCGCGCTCCAACAGATAAAATCTTCGGATTTTCGACCGGAACTATGGAAGGCATTTGAGGAATTTCCGCCCCGCCCTTTTCAAACCAAAGCGGATCGCCGCGCTCAAATTCGCTATCTGAGATTTTGCGGCAGTTTATCGACTCAAACGCACCCCCTATCCATTCCTTTACAGGAGACACGGATTTTTCCGACCGCTCAGGCATTACGACGTAAACCGCATTTTTAGCGCGAGTGAAAGCCACGTAAAGCGCGCAAATATCCTCAAAAGCCCGCGCGTCCCTCACGCGCTCGTAATTGGAATTTAGCAGGGCATCCAACGCGCATACGGACGCCGGAGGGGTTATTAACATTCCGAGGTACCGTTCGTCCCCCCCAAATTTACCTTCGCATATTTCGCCAAGCCTCGGCGCAGCGGATTTTTCATTCTTGTATGCGTCGGGCAAAATTACCATATCAAATCCAAGCCCCTTCGACTTGTGGATTGTCATTACCTGCACGGTATTTTCAGCCGTTCCGGACCTGAATGTTTTTGAGCGGATAAATTCCACGAATGCGTCGTCGCCGCCAGAAAGATTTTTGTCAAACTCGCCGCAAGCCTCGCACAGGCGCTCGAGCATTTCCAGAGAAAATTCGTCGAGCTTCTCAATCCCCGATTTTTCCGGAGTCTTTATGAAATTTTCAAATTTTTTAAACAGGGCCGAGTATCCTCCGCATTCGATGTCCGCGCGGGCTTCGCTTAAAAATTCGGCATCAAACCCGCGGCAGAATTTCCAAACCGGGGTCATCTCGAGCATAGAGGTTGATGCGCTGTCGGACGGGTGTGCGAGGCGCTGGACAATCTGGAGAAACGGCGGCACTATCATATTTTCGGAAGATATGCGCGCGTCAAGTTCTCCAGCCGCCGGAATATTTAAGCCGTCCTCGGCGGCGCGCCTTCGCATATATTCGACGAGCGCCTCAACTTCGTCGTTTTTGCGGAGCAAAACCGCACACGATTTTCCCCTAAGCGGCGGGTTGACCTCTTTTACAATTCTGTAAACTCTCTCGTACACGGCAATTTTCTCGGCGGCGAGGTCCTCTGATTTTCGCACTTGCGCACGCTCGGTAATGGAGAGGCGGACGTACGACGGCCTGTCGGGAACGGCAGTCTCATGGGCGGTAAACAATCCGGAAAACACCTCGGCCGCATTTTTTTTGAAAACGCCCTCAAGGGAAGCTCTGTCGGAAAAAAGCGCATTCACAAGAACTATAATGTCAAGACCCGAGCGCCAAGACTTCACGAGCTCCTCGCCCTCCTCCATCAATCCCATGCCGGAATAATTTGCGAAGATTTCTCCAAACAGCCTAAAATCCCCGCCACGCCATGAATATATCGACTGCTTGACGTCGCCTACATAAAAAAATGAGCGCTCTTTTGAATCGTCAAAAACGGCTTCGTCAACGAGATTTTTAAATACTTTCCACTGGGCGCGGGAAGTGTCCTGAAATTCGTCGAACATCCAATGTTTTAGCTTTGAGTCGAGCCGCTCCTCCAAAAGCAGGGTCGTCACGCTGTTGTCCGGCGCGGAGAGTATTTTGGGAATGTCGTCGAAAACGAGCTTGCCCTTTGCGCGTACGCTCTTTGTGTATTCGCTCTCAAAATTCGAGCAAATTTCCGCGAGAGAATGCGTCGCCTCGCAAAGCCTGTGCAAGTGCGAAGACAGCAACCCCGCGAAAAGTGAGGTCAGCACAGATGCCATTTCGGGAGGGATAGATACGGTTTTTCTGCCAGATGCAATTTCTGCGTTGTCCTCTATGCACCCAGCGAGCCTAAACGCCTCCGACAGCCTGGCAACAAAGGCAGGGATGTAATCCGCCATTCTAAGGTGGTTGGAGTTTTCAAAAAACTTGGACATTCCGAGTTTTTCCATGCCGAATTTCGCCTCCAAGCCGCGCAGGGCTTTCAAGTCGCATTCGTATTTTTCACCGTTCCATTCGGCAGGCCTTACGTTATTAAATATTTTGGGATTTCCCCATTCGGATATGTCCGGGTGCAACCATAGCCATTTGCGGGACAATTCCACAAGTTCCGCGAGTTTTTTGGAGATTGATTTTTCCTCCTGCCCGAATGTCGTCTTTTTTACGAGCTCTGAAAAATCTTCGAAAGTTTTTTTGGAAATCGCGCCGTTTCTAAAAACGCGCTCCCTGACGGCAGACAACTCCCTTCTTTCCGAGAAAGAATCCATTAAAGCCAAGTCCGAAAAAATCCCGAAGTCCGGGGCGAACGCGCCGAGCATCGCCGCGCAAAAAGAGTCTATCGTCCCGAGCCTCAGCCTGCCGAGATTTTTTACGAGCCTGTCGAGCAAAGATACAAAGTCTTTTTTAGAATATTTATTTTCGTCGCCGGAAACCTCTTTTGAAAGTTTCTTTGCCTCCTGCTCAGATTCTGCCGCAGCGGCGGTGCGCTTTAAAATCTCGCTCAAAAATTCCCCCGCCGATTTGCGTGTGAATGTGAGGGCAACTATCGACGCAGGGTCGGCCTCTTCAAGGGCTATTGCGATATACCGCCCCGTGAGGCTGTAGGTTTTTCCTGATCCAGCCGAAGCCGAGCTTCTAATGTTTGCAAAAGTCGGTTTGTTTCTCATCTGTCGAACTCGGTAAGATCTTTCATCTCGGAATAGGTAAATCCGAACACGTCGGAAAATTCGTAAAAAGGCGGGTTGCCTTCAGGGAAAAAGTTTTCCGCAGAAATTTCCCCAGCTATTTCCAATGCTTTTTCCATGGCAGAATCGAGCAATTCGCCCGAAAAATTATCCCACATCTGAACTCCTGTCTGCGAAAGGTCCTTTGGGACGAGAAAATATCCGCACGATATTTTGCGCCCCGGATAAATATCGGCGGCGGCGCGCACATAGAGCGGAAGCTGCAAATTTTTCCACTCGCCTTTGCTTGTCAAATGCTCCCTTTCGACGTAATCGGGCGACACTTTGTCGGCTGTTTTGTAGTCGAGAACGGCGTATTCTGGGGAATTTTCCGGATTTTCGCGAGCGTCGATTCTATCAATTCTGCCCGCGAACCTGCGCCCGCCTTCCGAAAATTCAAACGGGACTTCCGTTTCAGATATTTTCCAGCCCTCCGCGCGGCGCTGCGCTTGCACTCTCGCAACGCTCCCGAGCCTGTTGCGCAAGTTTTCAATCTGCATCCTTATCTGCATTCTTTGGAACCTTCCAAATGTCGCCTTTGAGAGCGCATCGAGCCTCTCGGACATAAAGGAGAATATCTCCGACCAATCTGTGCTGTCCGCAACCGCCGACTTCGCAAAGTTTTCCATTACCGAATGAAAAAGCGTTCCGAATTGCGCGGCGTCCATCTCCTCCTTTTCGCTGTCGAAAATCTCGGCCTTCAATACGTATTTCAAATAAAAATCCCACGGGGAGGATATGTATGTTTTTAGCGCGCTTGGCGAGAGCGGGCGGCTGTATGGAAGCTTTTTTGCGGAGAATTTCCACAGAGGCGTAAAGTGCGCGTTGCGCGAACCCGACGGGAGATCCTTAAATAGCAGTTTGACGCGCTCAGGGAGGTCGTCTTCGCACATTAGTATTGGCGAAGGCATCAGAGGGTCGGAATCTGTATTTTTGCGGGGGACTATTATCGATAATTTGCGCCCCGGCTCAGAGCGAGAGCGTTTTAGAGCCCATAGCATATACGCGTCGCGCGAGCGCCGCGATTCGGAATTGCGCAACCCCAAAATTTTTCTCGACGAATCTGACAGTAGAAGCGTCTGCGGCTCAGCGAGCGGAACTATGCCGTCGTTCATATCGGAGAGCACAATATGCGGATTCGGAGACCAAAAGACGTCTATCCAATCAAGCAGCCGGATATCGCCCGGGTTTCCCGCCCTTCCCGAGGCCTCTGAGGCGAGGCGTTGAATAAATATTTTTACGCAGTCGGCAAATGTAAAAACATTTTCGGGGCAACCTGAAAGCTCTTTTGCGGCCTCCGAAAATATTTTGAACGCAGCCCTTTCGGCATTCGGGGCGCGGTTTGAAGAAAAATGGGCCTCCGCCATCAGCGGTATTTCCGCGGCGAGCCACACGGCGGGATTCGCGCAATTTGAAATCTCCGTCTCTAAAGCGGAAACGGCGCGCAAAGCGCGTCCAAGCAAATCGATATTTTTTATCCCTGCTAAGCGCACTCCTCGCGATGAGAGAAAGTCGAGAGCGGCAACTGTGCCGCCCGGTATTGCGGCAGCAAACAAAGCGTCGAAATCCGCAAACAATTCATCGGCATTTTCACCCGGCAAATATTTTTCGCTAAAATACGGATTTTTGCAAAGTTCGCCCGCAACATTAAAATCTCCGCCCTCCGAAATCTGCCCCAAGAGCCGCAGCAACCGTCCGAGTGCGGTCTCCGCGAGAGTATCCACATTTAGAGGCGCAACCGCAAAACCCTTTGCTTCGAGTTTCGCCCTGAAAACCGGCGCCGCCTTATTCTGTTCGCAAGCCAAAGCCAAAACTTTATGCGCATCACTGCCGTATTTTTTAGCCAATTCGGCAACAATTCCGGCCTCCTCCGCAACGGACTGGCACACTGTAATCGAGCCGTCCTCGATTCCAAGCGCGCGGTGCGGATCAAAGCCGACAGGAGCCCCAAATTCGTCAAAGAACTCCGAATCTCCCTCCGGCGCGTACACGGCAGTTTCAAAGCGGAACGCGGAACGCGCGAACCTTCTAAAAATTCCGGATACGTCGGGAAAGCCGACGGCTATATACTTGCGCCCGCTTTCCTTCAATTTTCCAAACGCCATTTCGAGGGCCTCCGCCCTCGTAGGGAATCCCTGCGCCCTCAAAGCGGCAAAATAGCGCTTTTCAAGCAAAGCCAAATCTTCCCATTTTTGAGAATCTGCCGACTGCGAGAGAATCTTTGAGGCGGAAGATATCGTATGGAGATTTTCCGCAAGGGCAGACTGCAAAGACGCTATCTTGCGGGCAAAGGTCATGCGGTCGGCATCAGTCGGCAGTCCAGACGGAAATATATACTCAAATTCGCCTTTTTTTACTTTCGACAAAATGTCCGTCCATATCGACAGATTCCTTATCCCTTTCAAAACTTTACTGTCGCCAATTAAATCCGATATTTCAGATTCGAGGGTTGTGAATTTTAAATCTGTCGCGCCGCTTTTTCCGCTCCGCAAAAGCTCGGCGATAAATTCTCCGCGCAATAGTTCCGCCGCCGTATGGGTTGGGACTATGACTGTCGCGCAAGCGGACGGCGGCGTCGATGACAATTCCCTCTCAAAATGCGATACGAGCCATTTCGCAAACGCCGTTGCGAGAGGCTCGCGCGAATCTATAAAATGCGGCATAATCCAAGGTTTGCAATTTTTACCGCTCTTTTCAAGAAGTTTCAGGCCGAGTTTTGCGTTTTGCTTGACATAGCCTTAACACACATTGAGATTTTACCGTAAAAGTACATATAAAAAATATCCATCGGCACCATAAAAAAAATAAAATGTTCAAAGTAATAAAAATTTTTATAAGGTTTGCGGCATTTTTAGCATTTGCAAGTTTGGCATTCTGGCTGTCCGGAATAGAAAATTACCAAGATACCCTCAAAAAGCTCGAAAAACTTCCCGACTGCGACTTCCGCGCCCTTGCCGAAAGTTTTTGGAATCGCGGTCAGGAAGCCGAGGCTTTCGCATGCCTTGAATACTCCATATCAAACGGGCTTCCGGACGCCGCCGCGTGCAATATGTTGCGGAACAAATATTTGAATGAAGAAGAGAAAAAAAACTCCGCAACAGGCCGGTTATTCTCAGTCGGGCGTGGATTTATAACCGGAGATGTCGTCAACCTTGAATCTCTTGGAGGCGCGGTAGTTTCCGATATTATCTTATACGGCGACCTTCGAGACATCGCAAAAGAGCTTTTTATAAATGAGCAAACCGACCCTTTCATACTTCTACTATCTACTGCCGGAGCCGCTACAACCTTATTCCCTCCCGCCGACGGAACCCTCTCTCTAATTAAAATAGCAAAAAAAACCCATTCTCTTGCAAAGCCGCTCCAAAAAAATCTGGAATCCGCCATCACACTTGCGCTCAAATCGCACTCAAAGTCATCTGTGGCCGAGGCGTTAAAAATAATATCCCCGATATCGGATTTATCAAAGCGCACAAAAACGTGGACCGGATTTTCATCAGTGCTGAAATTTGCGGAATCCCCAAGCGAAATCTCCGCCGTATGCCGCCTGCTCGACAAATCCCCCGCAAACGCTGCAAAGCTTGAGCAAATACTTTTTATAAGCGGCAAAAATTCAAAGCGCGCCTTTGAAATCATAGTCGACAATTCCCAAAAAGGAATGGATTACCTATACGGCATTTTGCGGAAAGGCCCAAAGTCTGTGCAATTTGCCGCGCGCCATCCTGCGCTTATATCTAGAAGCGCAAAAAACACCTACAAAGCCTATCCGGTGTTTGCGGCAAAAATCGAGGACTATATAAAGGCGTCTTTATTTATGCGGCCGGCATTAAAATGGATATTAGTGTTTTGCTTCGCTTCAGCCGCGGCGGCCTCCGTCTTGCCATACCGTTATATTTTCTCCGAAGCGAAGGGAGTTGATAAAAACCATTTTAGAATGAGAGCCGTATCGGGCGCGTTAATTTCATGCGTTTTGATTGCGGCCGCAATTACGGGGATTCTTGCGGCGCGCGGCTCAGCGGAAAATGAACAGCAGAACATAACGATCGAGGAACCCATCAAAAAACCTCTCATATTCTGGGCTAATGCGACTTGCGATATAAACGTATTGATTGACGAAGACTCCCTCTTGAACGACTCCCTCGAAATAAATATAAAAGCTCCGATAGTAAAAATCGGCGCCCGCCAATACGCCGTCTGCGGATTCGACGCAATAGGCTTTGGCTGGGATGAAATCGCCGACAAAAGGGTATTTAATTTGCAGGTATGCGTTTCGAAGCGCGGAGAAAAACCGTTCTCATTTTCCCCGAAGCTCGCCTACTCGGACGGGCATTCCACTGTTTACATTCCCCTAGAAACAGATTGCGAAACAAATCTGGAGCTTGCCGGTAAAGATGTAGATATGGACGATGTCGCCATATTTTCAAAGGCTACGGGATTTAAGAATTCCCCAGTTGAGATATCGATTCCTACCGACGGGGCTTTAAACATCTATTCCCCGTGCGACGACGGAGATTTGATAGTGTTGCGCGGAGGGCTTTTTTACGGGACAATTTCCGCAAACAAAAACAATCCCCCCTTGTGCCGCAGGATAAGCGACAGCGTCCCCGATGATTTTTTAGAAATTCCGCTTGTAAAACCAAGCGATCAAACATACTACACTGACTTTATGCGCGCAGTGTCGAAAATTTCAAAAGCGCGCCCAAAATAATTTTTTATGAAGAACGCAATAATATTCGATTTTGACGGAACGATTGCCGAAACGATACCGTTGACCCTGCAAGCAATATGCGCGGCATACGCAGACAATTCCCTGCCAGTCCCCACAAAGGAGAAAATTGTTTCCAATTTTGGGGCGAACGAGTATGGAATGTTTCATAAGATGAGCCCTGACTGCGCGGATAAGCTTTTTGAATCGTACCTTTCAGAATACGCTGCGCTTCACGAGAAATATTCACCCAAGCCTTTTGACGGAATTGTAGATGTATTGCATAAAATAAAAAATTCTGGGTGGAAACTCGGGCTTGTGACCGGAAAGCACGAGAAAGCCCTTGAATTGTCGCTATATTATTATGGACTGAGAGGGGTTTTTGACGGCATTCGATGCGGCGGAATAGATCGCTCTATAAAGACAAAAAACATATCTTCGCTCTTGTCCGAATGGGAAATTAAGCCTGAAAACTCGTGGTATATAGGAGATGTCGCAAGCGATATTTCCGATGCGAGGGCGGCCGGCGCACACCCGCTTTCGGCTGCCTGGGCGCATACGAAACTCGCCCAATTGCGGGAGCTTGAAGAGCTCTCTCCGGAGAAAATTTTTAGATTGGTAAAGGAATTCGGCGCCTGGATAGACAATTTGCTTAATAATTACGACTCTATTAATAATATTTAATATTATTTTTAATAAAATAAACTTGTAATAATAGCATATATAATCCATATAAGTAAGAAAACGGATATGGGTTATATAGTGATGTTATTTTGGGTATTTGTTCCTTGCGCAATATTTTTTGCGGCATGCACAAAGGAGATAAAGATAGACGCAAGCAGTGACGCCTCGCTGAGGAAAAGTCTAATCAATATGTCGCGCGGCATGAGCGAGAACGAAATCAAGGATTTTAACAACGCCATATACGGCATAATCGCACTTGTGACAAACGGCATTCCCAAGAGTGAAAACCGCACAGACATAGCGATAAAAAAAGTAAGAGCAATGCTCGACGGCAAGTCTGCCGAAGAGGTATTAGAGCTATACGAACACCTCGCACAAAAAGAATCAAACTTTGCGAGCGCGAAATAGTAGCCGCAATTTTCTTTATTTGAGATTAGCCTGCGGCAAAATCCGCGAAGATTTTTAATATTAAGGCGGGCGGGATTTGATAGAAAAGCGGCATTATAAAACATTCCGCAAAAAAGTGCCAGCAAGCTTTTCACGCATAATACGGAAGTCGATAAAGCGCGGCATTCTTAAGCAAAAAAAGCGCAAGGCTCGAATGTGACGGAAAAAAGCACTACAAAATATCTTTGGCCGACGCCAAACACCGCCCAAGCCAGTCGAGCATCAATGCTTCTGACTCCTGTTCCGACAATTTCCAATCCTCCGAATAATTCCTCATTTTATTCACGAGAATATTTAGGCACAGGGCGCTAAAAACCGACAAATTGACGCTCTGTACAAAACCGTACATCGGCATTGAAAACGTTATGTCAGCCATCTCGTGAGCTGTCTGCGTAAGCCCCGTAAGCTCCGTGCCTATCATAACCGCCAAAGGCCTGTCCACAGGCACATCCAATATATCAATAGCCCCTTCGCGCAATGTTGAAGCGGCAAGCAAATATCCCTCGCCCTTTATTTTTTCAAGAGCCGCCCGCGTATTCGCAAGGCAGTTGTCGTCAACTGACAGCTCGCGCGGCTCGTTGGCCCTGCGCCTGCGGGCAGTAGGCAGAGTGTATCTATGGATATCCATCCATTTTGATGCGCCCATATCTACATTTCTGCTCGGGATAAATTTATTGCGGTTTTCGATTATATGCGCTTCCTGTATTCCAAAAGCGTCGCAGCTGCGCAATACTGCCGAGGCATTGTGCGACTGAAAGACGTCCTCCAGAACCACGGTAATGCGCCTCGTGCGCCATTTCAGCGCGCGGCGCATAAGCTCCACCCTCGTCGGCTTTAACTTTGCCGACAGGAATTCTATTTTTTCAGATGCCGTCATTTATTTTCGTGGTTTGGGCGCGAACACAATCCTGCGTAAGGCTCGTCAGGGAAAGGAAGGTTTTCGTTTGCTCCGAGCATAAATTTATCGCACACACCCATCAATGCCGGAACTCCGCGGGCGAGGCGCATTTCCCTCAGAAACGCGCCGTCCCTGTCTATGGCAACCCCTATAAAATTCAAAAACTTTTTCATTCTCGAATCGGGATAGCGCACAGACGAAGCAATTACCGATTTCAATAAGTCCTCCACATACGCTCTAACCTCGCCGAGTGTTGGCGAATACGGCTTTCCGGAAGATAGAGCTTCGGAGATTTGCCGAAATATCCACGGATTGCGGACTGCATGCCGCCCGACCATAACGCCCGCACAGCCCGTACTTTTTAATACGTCGAAAGCTTTTTTGGCGGATGTAATGTCGCCATTGGCAATTACCGGCACCGGCGATATTTCCACAGCCTCCTTTATTTTTGAATAGTCGCAATCGCCGCGGTAGAGCTGTTTGACAGTGCGCGCGTGGATTGTTATGAAATCGGGGCTTCCGTCTAAAACAGCCGAGAGGATATCCTCAAAATTTTCCGGCGAATCAAACCCTATGCGCATTTTTACGCTGAAAATTCCGCCCCAGTTATCGCGCATTATGCGGGTTAGAGAGCGTATTTTTTTCACATCGCGCAACAGGCCTCCTCCCACATTTTTTCTATAAATTTTGGGAGCCGGGCAGCCGAGATTCAAGTCGAGCGAATCGATTGGATATTTCGAGAGTTTTTTTATAGCCCGCAAAATGCAATTTTCGTCCTCGCCGATAAATTGCGCTGAAACGGGTCTTCCGCCGGGCTTTGACAATACCGCTTTTAACACGTGCTCCTCAAATTCAAAGAACTCGTGTATCCGAAAATATTCTGCAATAAAATAGTCGGGCGCGCCCCTGGTTGCGACTATTTGCATAAAATCGGCGTCGGTAATATCCTGCATGGGCGCCAAAAAAGTCACGACACCCGACTTTCCAAAAGGCGCCGCCATAAACATCAAACTTCGCCGCGAAGCTTTTTGAGAGCCTCCGACATATCGGGGAGATTTTCGAGGACAGCCGAATCTATCAGAATTGGCGCATTTGCGCGCATAGCCAAGGCGAAAGTATCGCTTGGCCTGCCGTCTATTTCCACTATTTTCTCACCGAGCTCGTTCGACATCTCGACAGTGAGATTTGTGAAAAAAGTTCCTTCGCAAACATGGTAAATAACAACGCGCTTTATTTTGCAGTCGAGCCCGTCGAGCATCTGCATCACGAATTCGTGCGTAAGCGGCCTTTCCGACGAAATCCCCTCAAATGCGCTTTGCAGGGCCGCCCCTTTTGATTTGTCAACGTAAACGACAAAAGTTTTTTCTGGGGCGGTCAGGAAAATCGCATAGCCGTAGGGCGTCGGACATATATCCGCAATATTTACTTTAATCAAATCGCTCATCAATAAACCGTCTAAAAAATCGCAATGCAGAAGATATGTTTAATATATCGTAATCCGATGTGGATTATAAAGGCGGAACTAAAAAAAACCAGCCCTCGCAAGAATGAAGGGCCGGGATACAACATATTTTCGCCCAAATATTGGCAAGACAATCTGCCGCACCACGGCGAAAGAGAAAATTTCAGTTACTTGACGGCTTTTATTTTGCCGGCGATTTTGCTTTTTACGCGCGCGACTTTATTCGGATGGACGATTCCCTTCTTGGCAGCTTTGTCCATAGCCGAAGCGAGAACGCTTCCGGCAGCCTTTATAGATTCGGCGTCGGTGGCGGCTTCGAGCTTTTTAGTCAAGGTTTTAATGCGGCTGGTGGCCGCGCGGTTGCGTTCCGTACGGGTAGCCGTTCTGCGGATGTCTTTTTTCGATGATTGATTGTTTGCCATATCGGTGTTTTAAATATTGCTTGTTTTTATGGAGGCGCGTTTATTACGGCTTAATCGCAACCGCAACACCGCAGGGCGCCTAAGCGCAAATGCGGGGCGCGCGTACGCCTCCACTTAATTTAAGCGTCTTATGAAATATGATTATTCTCGCAAACGCAACAAAAATATTGTCATACCTAAACTTTTTTAAACCTATCTATTTTGTTTGGAGCGGAAGTTTGCATAGCAAATGCCTAAGAAAAGATAAAGCCGCAATGGGTAAAAATAGATAAAATTTCTTAAAAGCGGCAACAAAGTTGCATTGCCAGAAAGATTGTCAACAGGCATTAAAAAAAATCAAGCTCCATAAACGTAAAAAGTGTCTGAAATTTATATAATATAATAATATAAACAGTTGTTTACTGCACAAAATTCTTTCACAGTTTATCGTTAAAATAAAATCAAATCGCCCGCAAGCATGCGGCGCCGGGCTTTTTATTCGAAATTTCTCAAATCTGGGCTAAAAGATTTTTTTAGTATTATTTCAAAAATAACTATTTTATTTGGGCGATTGAACTCAGTTTTAATTGTAAAAAACCTAAAAAATTTTAACTCCGTATATAGGCTTCGTAACGTTAACGATTCTTTGGTATGGTTGTATTTCCCATATAAGATAATAAAAAATGCGCTAAAATAAAAATATTTTAGCGCAGCTTTGCTTTTTTAATATGAGCAAAAAAAAGACTACCTATAAAAGTCTCTACAATACAACAAGCGACCAACCCTATTGGATTTCATAATTAAGCAAGCAAGTACGGGGCCAATCAAACTACGTTAATAACGGAAAACACAGTTGAAAAATCTACTATGCAATCACAAATAAAGCATATATCCCGCAAGAGCCTTGCTCACAATCCTATTGCTTTTGTTAAGGCATGCGTTTAGCGCAACATTTGCCGTGTTTTTCGGGAAAAATCCATAAACAAAGCGGTCTTACGAAGCTTTTCTGTTATTTTGGACAATTCCATTTTCAAAACCAACTCGGGCAATAATTTTGCCGCAACACAAAAAACTTTATTAGGCAAAACTCCTCGCGGAGTTTTCTCAAATCGTAAAAAATAGTCAACAAGCCCTCAAAGAAGCTTTAAATGGATTCTATGCAAAACGCCCCCCGCAAGGATTTTGCGGGAGGCTGTTGAAGATAGCATTATTAAACGCCAAGCGCCTCGCGAAGTTTTTGCTGAAATTCCGGAAGATCGCTTTGCGGTGGGGTATATCCCGGTGTTGACGGATTTAGGCCAAGCCTGCCTGAATTGTCCAAGACCCATTCCGCCATACCTCCGTCAGAAAAAACTACATCTCCGCTCATGACCGCCCCCGGACGCTGTATTGGACTTACTGTTACTCGTACACCTCCGGAGCTTTCCCCCGGATTTTCGACCTGCGCCTCATTTTCGCCAGCACTGCCGGATTGCGGGCCCTCCGCATCAACCGGAGAAGCCTCCTGTGCCGAATCGGCAGCATTTTCGCCGCTCGAAGGAATTTGCGCACCAATGTCGTCTATCAAAAATCTTACATCAATATACATCATATCGATGCCAAACTCTGATGACAGCAGCCTCTGAATTTCAGATACGCCCTTCCCTTCGGCGACCCATTTTTTAACGGTTTCTTTTTGTTGGTCGGTTAAGTTCATATTTTATTCTATCGGATCCGACATGAATATTACGCGGCGCGTCACCGTATTGCCGTGCGCAAGTACAAGCTCCTTAAACTTGTCAAGGCTCAGATTTTGCCCCTTCATAAGCGCACGCATTTCACGCGCTCCGGCATCGGATATAAATGTCATTGAAATATCAGCGTACGCGAGAGTTCCGTTTTCGACCTCAGTCGGCACAACCGACTCTCTTCCGCCTCCCGAAGCATAGGAATACAGGGGAGACTCTACTATTATTTTTTTGCCGACAGCAAAACCGACACCCGGCGGAACATACGCTATCTTCTTTTTGGGAATATTCGCACCCGGCGTATAAGACGGATTGTCGTAAGAAATTGCAAAACGAACCCTGAAATCGACAATGTTCATCGCAAGCAGATTTTCGGGATCCAACGTCCACGACCTCAAATCTTGCATGGGCTGTTCTACGCCGTTTTCATCTATTACCGTGCAGCGCTGACCCCATAGGTTCATTTGCAGGGCATACCTATAATCCTCAGTTTCGTAAGTACCCTGTTTTTCAGGCCCCATAGCTTCAAGAACTGTGGACTTCGGGTCAATTACAGCGCGGTACAAACCGTAAAAAGCGTTATATTGGCTGGCATTTGCCGATTCGTCGGACTGCCCTTCCATAAACGGACTTTTTACGCATAGCTGATACTTTATCGCGCACACATTGCCGGGAATCGGAATGGCATTTGTAGGGTCCAAAACGGACGAGGACAAGTTTTCCCTCGTGTATCTGGGCCTGAGCGAAGTTGGCGCGTAAAACATTATTTCCGGCGGGCGGAGGGGAGTTGTATCAAGCTCGTTAGAGCCCGTAAGCATGCCGGCGTTCATCGGATACGCAACTTGAAGCCATGCACCACCATCTTTTTTAATTATAAGACTCTCCAGGTCGTCCTGCATTACTCTGCCGACTACCCCCGCGTCAAAGTATGTTTGTATTTGGCCGCTCGAACGATTCCAAGTATTGATAATCGCAGATGTCACATACAAAACCGCCACCACTATCAAGCTCATGATGGCGCTCGCGGCGAGTATTTCCACAAGGGTAAAGCCTTTTCTCGCGGCCGCCGCGCGCACGCCCCAAGTGCGGTGCAATATCATTTTTTTATCAAAAATTTTCATGGTTTTATCGCATTTTTATTATTACGTCGTCGTATATGCGCCTCTGGACATTTTGGCTCTCTTCGCCTACGCCTGAAATTATGTCGTCGCGCGGGTCGGCGAGTATTTCCACTTTTATCGGCAAATACGCTACGGCATATAATTGGGAATCGCCCGGGAGGACTCCGCCGCCGTATTCGGCCGAATCTCCGACAGTGATTTTTTCGCCCTTCAAGCCCTCTTGATAGACAGAAACAAGCACTCTGTATATTTCGCCCTCGGAGCGTTTTAGGTGCTCATTGTCCGGCGGCATTCCAGACATCATTCCCTCCTGCTCGGAGGATACCGTCACGAGGCTTGAATTGTCGGGGTCGTCCGGATTTTGGTATTCGTCCCAAAAGTATATCACATGCGGCTCTGTGGGATTCAGCACCCATTGGTATACTGTATCGAAGTTCTTTTCTTTGAGAGTAGTCTCTATGTTAGAAATTAGCGCAACCGCCTTGCTTTGCTGGCGTATTTGATTTATGTTTGCCGTTATTGCAGAAAGCAGTCCTATCATGGACGATATTGCAATCGCCATAACGCCAACGGCGAGCATCACTTCGACAAGTGTAAATGCGCTGCGTTTATTTTTTAAAGGTGTTCTCATATTACTTTATAGTTTCTTCCATTTCGCCGTAATCGGTAAACGGTATTGTGTTTCCTATGCGCCTAACGACAAATCCCATCTGGGAAAACGCGTTGTCAACAAGCAGAACTCCTTTGGAATCGAGATTGCCCGCGACAAGCATTATATACGCGCCCGGATTCATCGACAAACCGTCGGAGGAAAATTCATAAGAGTACCAATCTCCGTTGCCCTCCGACACTGAAAGCGGCGTGGCGGACGGAAATTCGCTTAGCCCTACCCGGTTGAATACGCCGGTGTAGCCGTTGTTAAAGGTGCTCTTGAAAACGTCGGAATCCGAAAGCCCGTTTTGCAATTTCACCATTGTCGAGAAATCTCCCTGCGGGGGTACGAAAAACACGCCTTCCGGAAGCATAATTCCCCTGTTTAGGGCAACCCACCCTTTCACTTCGTCATCGTTGCCCTTCACTTTATAGATCACGCCCACTTGGCGCAATTTGCGGGAAAGGTCGTCGCCGCGGTATATTATTACGCGCGACGGAGTCTGCCGTTTTATGGCGTTTGTTCTGGCTTCGTGGAAGGCCGCCATCATTGTCCTGTTGGCGGAATACATCGGCTGGGCCGAGTCTTTCATATTTAGCATGGAAATGCCGGTGGACAATATGGCGATAATGCCTATAACCACCAACATTTCTATGAGGGTAAACGCCTGTCTTGAACTTCGCATAACTTAAAAATATAGCCGGTTACCAAGAGAATATATCTTCCGCGCCGTATTCAGCCTTTGCGCTGCGGCCGTCTTTTTTAAGAGTAAACACTATCGCCCTCGCCCTCAATCCGCGTTCGGGATTCGGAACTATATCGCGCAATTCGTCGGCTGGAATGCCGTCCGTGACTGTCGGGAAGCCCTGTTTTATGAATCCGTCGCCGTCTTTATCGACGCTAACGTAGATGTTCGGATTCCCAAAACCGTCAACCAATTTCCATTTGCCCTTTAATTGAACGAGGTTGCTCGTGCTAAAATCGAGGAATTTGCGGCCCTTTCTGTTGAATTCCGCCCTGTCGGACTGCGAAAGTTTTTTACCGTCGCAATCGACGCCTGTGACCGCCTTTACAAAGTTTTCGGCATAATTGCCGTCGTCGAGATTTGTGCGGTCGCGGGCGGTTAGAAAATCCGGGAAATATCCGTACTCGTCCTTGTAACGTTCGAGCGCGTTTACCATGTTTGAAAAGAATGTCTTTGAAGTCGCCTTCACAGCGTTCTTTTGGGCGTTGGATATCATCGGGGTCAAAAGCCCGACAAGCACGCCTATTATCGATATGACTATCATCAGCTCTATGAGCGTAAAACCTTTTTTTGCGGATTTCATATACGGATTCCTTTTCTTTAAAGAGATTAGTTTGTATTGGGGTAAATATTAATCTTCAACGCCTTGGATTATATTATCCATATTTTCAGGCTCGTTTTGGTACTCGTTCATATCGGGGATTATGCCTGTCGTGTACATTGAGCGGACATTTTTTTCTTTTCCGTCGGGACCTTTTGAAAGCAATATGAAGCCCTGTCCGCGCCATGAGGCGGTCTCCGTATTCATCGTGTTGGCGGTGTTATAGAAATACAGGTACGGTTCAAACCACGGATCTACAAAATAGACTCCACTCTTTTCGGGATCGACATTTTCAAGGTGGGGATCTGCCGGATCCGCAATCCTCAATTTTGATACATCGACAAAGGGCCTCGTGTCGGTTCCGGCGTCGCTCATTACAATCTGAGCGTTCTGAATTTTCGCGACCATTTTGCCTGTCAAGCATTTATAAAGGTCGCCCGCAGCCTGCTTTTCGTTGCCTGCGGCTGTTATTCGCGGATAAGTGTCGTATTGGTTATAAAACGACTCTATGCCCGTTGCAATGAGCGCCATGTCCGACTTCGCCTGAGCCCTTCCCTGCGCTTCGCCGACAGTTCCGAGCATTTGCGTAGTAATTCCCATAAGCAAAACTATTATGCCTATGACAATCAATATTTCAATTAGGGTAAAACCGCCGCGCTTGGCGGTATGTTTTGGGGTAAAAATATGACTATCCATGTGTAAAAGATGTGTAAGCCTATGCGGGGCGATTGTCAAAGTTTTTAAGCGCCTTTATTGAGTTTTTTTGCAAATATCGTATATTTCGGACTTTAATTTCCCGATTCCCTCCTCGGACAGGCATGATATGGGGATTATATCCAGGTCTTTATGCCTTCTTTTGAATTTTTTTAGGTTCTTAACAGCTTCGTCTTCGTCCATTTTATTGGCGGCAACTATCATAGGCTTTTTGAGAAGTTCGGGAGAATAGAGCCCGAGTTCTTTTATAAGGTTTTCATAGTCGTCCGAGGGGTCGCGCCCGTCGGTTCCCGCCATATCGATAATCAGCACCAGAACCTTGCAGCGCTCTATATGCCGCAGAAATTTATGCCCCAAACCCCTATTATCGCTGGCGCCGTCTATGAGCCCGGGAATGTCGGCGAGTTTTAGCTTGTCGTAGTGATCGGGGTATTCGAGCGTTCCTATATTTACATGTAGCGTCGTAAACGGATATGCGCCGATTTTTGGGTTTGCATTTGTTATTAAAGATACGAGCGAAGATTTCCCGGCGTTGGGATATCCGACAAGACCCGCGTCTGCGATTGATTTTAGCACGAGCCTAAATTCCCCGCTCTCGCCTTCCGTGCCGTACGTAAACTGGCGCGGCGCCCTGTTTGTGGAGCTTTTAAAATGGATATTTCCAAGTCCGCCCTTGCCCCCGCGCAACAGCAGGATTTTTTCGTTGTGGCGCAGTATCTCCGCAACAACCGCGCCGTTTTCGTCATTTATAATTACAGTTCCCGGCGGTACCCGCAAATATGCGTCCGCGCCGGACGCCCCTGTTTTTTGGCGCCCCATTCCGTCGCCGCCGTCCCCGGCGGAGAGATTCGGGGTATAGGAATATTTTTCGAGGTCGGACAAATTTTCGTCACCGAGAGCATAGACATCGCCGCCCTTTCCGCCGTCGCCGCCGTCAGGCCCCCCGAACGGAATGAATTTTTCGCGGCGGAATCCGGCGGATCCCTTGCCGCCGTTACCGGCTCTTAGCGTCACTTTGGCTTCATCTACAAACATGGATTCTCTCTCTCAAAAACGGTTTAGTATTTATTTAAGTATCGCCTCAGCTTGCGCGAAGTCAAGCCGCAACGAATCCAGAGAATTGCTCCTGCGATTTTTATCCCGGAACCCCACGCCTTTCGCCCGCAACGCGTCCGTTTTGCAAAAACTTTTTAGAGACTTTATATTTTGCTGTAAACCGATACTGAATGTATTTTTTCAATAATTAAGAGAATAGCTACAAGGCATTTCGTTTGTGCAAATGTTGCACTGAATGTATTTTTTATATTTAAAACAATCTGTCCGCACGCCATTCAGAGACTCGGCGGAATTTGCATATCCATCTCTCCCGCTTACGGCGGCTTGCTAAAAATCTAAAAAAATTGTCAAAAATATAAACGCAATTTAAAATTCCCGCAAAAAATATAAAAATTCTTAAAATATGAAAAATACGCTTAGTTTTTCAAATGCGGCAAAAGCAGCCGCAGCATGCTCTATATGCGCCGTTGCCTGCCTTTTAGTCGGCTGGCTGTCGTCTCTTTTTCAGGGGGAATCGCTCTCACAATGGTACCCGCTTATAAAAAAGCCGTCTTTCACGCCCCCAAGTATGGTTTTCCCCATTGCGTGGTGCATTTTATACGTGCTCTCGGGAATTTCCGCGGGGCTCGTATTGACTTCGCCAAAAGAGGGGAAAACGGCGCCAATTCTTATTTTTTGCGCCCAGCTATTCGCGAATTTTCTATGGAGCGTCCTGTTCTTTGGCATGCACAACCCCGCTGCAGGTCTCGCCGACTCTATCGTGTTGCTTATACTGGCTGCACTGTACGCCAAGTGCGCATGGAATATTTCAAAAACAGCCTCTATTATATTCGTCCCCTACGTCCTGTGGTGCGCGTTCGCTACAATCTTAAATCTCTGGATTGTATTTTTAAACTAAATTTTTTCGACTCTTACATCCCCGTCGCAAAAGCGCAAACCAAATGGTTTTTCAGGGACATCGGCCGCGCGGGAAATAAAATTCCCCTCGGAGTCGGTAGCCAGGGCGAATCCCCTATTTAAAACGCTGTCGATGTCAAGCAGTTCGATGTGCTTTTCGAGGTACTCGAGCTTGCGGCGGAAAGCCTCAAGAGTCCGCTCCGGGGCTATTCTCTCCATCTTTGCGCATGCGCGCAAATACCTCGTGTTGGATTCCGACAATATCGCCGTCGCCGCCGTGCGAAGCCTCGATTCGTCGGTATCGAGCGCAAGATTGTACTCCCTAATCTTGTATTCGGGAGAATTTAGGCGGAGCGAATTTGCGAGCGCCTCCAAGCCTTCGCGCGCGCTTTCCAAGCGGAAAGCCGCCGCTTTATCCAATCCCGACTCTACTGAATCAACCGCGTTTTTTGCGCCGATTCTCGCGCTTGAAATGACCTCCGCCGCCGCGCTCGGAGTTTCCGCACGCAAGTCCGCCGCAAAATCCGAAAGCGTAAAGTCTATTTCGTGGCCGACTGCGGAAATCGTGGGAATTGAGCAGGCGGAAACAGCTCTCGCAACTTTTTCCTCGTTGAAAGGCCACAAGTCTTCAAGGCTTCCGCCGCCGCGCATTAGGATGAGCAGATCGAATCCCCCTCTGTCCGGAAAGGTAAAATTTTCGGCAATTCTTACTGCTTCGCACAATTCGCCCGCTGCCTCCGCGCCCTGCACGCGCGCCGGAATCACAACGATCTCGCCTTTCCAGCCCCTGCGGGATAAAATTCGGCAAAAGTCCCTAATTGCCGCGCCCTGCGGGGAAGTCGCAACCGCCACGCGGCGCGGCAGCAAAGGAATTTGCTTTTTTCTGTCTGCGTCGAAAACGCCCTCCGCCGCGAGCTTTTCCTTCAAAGCCTGAAAGCGCGCCGCGAGATCCCCCGCTCCGTCCGGGATTACCGCCTTGACTACTATCTGGTAGTTTCCGCGCGCCTCGTAAATAGATATTTCCCCGAATGCGAAAATCCGCATACCGTCCGCAAGGCGCAACGTCATATTCCTCGAATACCCCTTGAACAAAACCGCCGATATCGAGCCTTCGTCGTCTTTTAGGGTGAAATAGGTGTGCCCGCTCGAATGCGTTTTTAGGTTTGAAATTTCGCCTTTTAGCCACAGCTCTGGAATATGGGTTTTAATGAGCATTTTAAAGCGGCGCGAAAATTCGCCCACACTGAGTATTTCATCGCTCTGTCTTAGAAATTCCATTTTTCCCCCTCAGTTTGTGCCCGTACCGCTTGTCGAGCATCCTCGCGACGATTGCAAGTATCACAAAAAAAGAAACCGCTATCGCCATGTTTGAAAATCCGCCCGTAAAAAATCCCTCGCCGAGATACACGTATCCGAAAATCTGAACATACTGTATCGGCAGCGACACCACAACGTATTTTACAAACGGTATCCCCGCCAGACCCAGCGCGTAGTTTTGCACAGCCAGCGGATTGCCGGGAATCATACGCATTAAAAATACAAACTCGTACTGCTCGTACGGAGGCAGCCTCGGAATTTTAACCCCGCGCGCATCGAGCTTATCGCGCAAAAAATCGCCGAACTTGCGGGATATGAAGTATGACGCAACAATATTGGCAGTCACCCCGAGCCAGCAATAGAGAAGAATCACAATCATCGGCTCCGTTTCCGCGCGGGCCGAGGCTAGTATGAATATCGGCGTCACGGGCAGAAAGAATATGGGCAAAACGAAAATCACGAGGGAATAGACAATCAGCGGAACACCCTCGAGCAACCGCAAATTGTCTCTAAAATAAACTCCCACATCCGCCAAAAAAACCTCGATTTCACGCTGCCAAAAGAAAAACGCCCACACGAAAAGTGCGGCCGCAAATATTCCCGCGGACGCCAGATACGCGTATTTTCTTTTTATTTTCACTGCTACATTAGTGGCGCTCCGAAAGGCGGAACGCAAGGCTTATATCCAGAAATTTTCGAGTTTTTCCAGAACCCTGCAAATTGACAAAATGTTGGAATGTATATCGCACTCGGGAGAGTAGTCGGTGAGGATTTTTCTTATGTAAAGTTTTTTTGAGAACGTTTTTGCCGCGCAAGCGAGCGCCCAGCCCTCCATATCTACAAGCTCGCCCATGCCCGCGGCCTGCTCCCTGTCCTTTGCCGAGGCGATAGGCCGGCTGGAAGTCGCGAGTGTCGCCGTTTCGCAGCCGCCCATTGTCTGCATTTCAAAAACCTCGCCGCAATAGGGCTCGATGCAAGATACGCTTCTTACATCGAAAATTTCCCCAAGCTCTTGAGCACCGAATTTTGGCGAGGCCGCCCCCGCAGCCCCTATATTTATTGCAGATTCAAAATCGAGCTCCGACGCCGCCCATGAAAACGCCGTCGCCGCGTTCGCAAGGCCGATTCGCGTTATTACCACAGTCTTGGTGTCGTTTTCCCAGACCTGATAGGGCGTTTCGCGCACTTTTTTGTACGAGAACTCAGCGGATTTCAACACGCCGCCTATCTCCCACAAAGAGGCGGCAAATATGGCTGTCTTTTTCATATCGCGCACTTGGAAAGGTTTTTTATCAGATCACCGCGTATTTTAGATATGTCCATCGAGTAATTGTTGACGAAAGCGTAAATGTGCTTTTCAAGGACGCTGTCGTCGAGATATTGCGCCTTGCTCTTTACGAACTCGCGCGTGGCTTTTGGATTTTCAAAAGCAGCCGAGATGCTTTGGCGGATAAGGCTCTCGACCGACTCTTTGCGCTTAGAGACATCTTTGCGGATGCAAATGCAGCCGAGCGGCACCGGAAGCCCCGTGCGCATTGTCCAAAAGCCTCCGAGGTCGGCGGCGAGCTCCAAGCCCTCGTCGGCAAACACGAATCTGCCCTCGTGAATCAGCACTCCCGCATCGGCCTCGCCAGCGGATATTGCGCTCGATATATCCCTAAAATAGGCGGCCTTCATCTCAATATCCCCGCCCGCGTAAAATTTAAGCAATGCCGCCGCCGTCGTATTGAGCCCGGGCACAAGCACTGGCTTTGAAGGGTCGAATTTTCCGCCCTTTTTCACGACGAGTATCGGGCCGGTCCCCATGCCGAGGGCGGCGCCGGCGTCGAGCAGCTCGTATTTATCGGAGTTTTTTATGTAGGCCGGAAAGGACATTTTCGTAAGCGGATATTTTCCGTTTTCGGCCGCAATATTTAGCTCCTCTATATCGGCAAATTCAAATTCAAATCCGGATTTTATCTTTTTAGATATGAGCGCCTCGTAGGAAAAGGTATCGTTTGGGCAAGGTGTTATTGCAAACTTCATAATTTTAAAGTTTAGAATTCGGAGACTGTCTCGTAAAGGCCGTTTCGCTCGCGCGGAACAAGCCCCGCAGAAACTATGATTTTACGCATATTTTCGGCGGTTGCGCGGTTGTCGATGCCAGTCGCGCGGACGACCATCTCGTCCATCAGAACTCCGCCGACGTCGTTTGCGCCGAATAGCAGCGCAACTTCCGCGACTTTCAAGCCCTCGGTAAGCCAGCCCGACTGAACGTAGTCTATATTGTCGAGATACGCGCGAGAGAGCGCGAGCGTTTTCAAAAAATCCGGCGCACCTGCGCGCTCGACCTTTCCCTCTATAAGAGTGCGCTCGGGCGATACCGGCCACGCGATAAACGCCTTAAAAACGCCAGTCTCGTCCTGGGTTCTGCGCACGACATCCAAATGCTCCACCCTCTCCGCAAAAGTTTCCCCCATTCCGAAAGTCATTGTGGCAGACGACGTCATAGAGTTTTCTGCCAGAGCCCTCATAACTTCCACCCATTCTTCAACGCTGCACTTGTTTGGGCAAAGAGACTTTCTTATGCGCTCCACAAGCAAATCCGCAGCCCCGGGAACCGAGTCCGCCCCCGCGGATTTTAGGCGGGATACGGCGTCTTTCACATCAACCCCCGCCCCGCGCGCGAAAGACACTATTTCAGACGGCGAAAAGACGTGCAGCCACAGCGAGGGGAAAGCCGACTTTATTTTTGATAGCAGCCTTTCCGCCCAATTGAGAGTGAACTGGGGGCTTAGTCCGCCCTGCAACATTATCTGCGTCGCCCCCCTCTCCGCAGCCTCCGCGCAAAGAGAAAATATTTCGCCGTCAGAGAGCCTGTACGGTTTTACGACGCCTGCTTTTGCGTGGTATGCGCAAAACTTGCACTGGGCCGTGCATATATTCGAATAGTTTATCATTCTGTTTACGACATACCCCGCCCGGCGGTTGGCAAAGGCGTTGCGGGGAGCCGCGAGTTTTGCAAGCTCAAATAGCGTCGCATTCTCGAGGCCGAGGGCCGCCTCTCGTGAGATTCTTTCCATTGTTTTCATTTCGTCGGAATTTCTGAACGGGCAAGGTCCGCGGCATAATCGAAAGCCTTTTTGAATAGACCGCGCGGAAGCTCGTATTTTAAGTTGCGATAGTATTTTTTTAGAGCGGGTTCGTCGATATCAGCTCCTGACGGGCGCATTGCGCCCACCGCTGCCCCAATAACTGAGTCCGGATTTTTGCGGAATGCCGCGAGCGCATTTTTTATGTTTTTTTCAAGCAGCGGCGCGGCTTCCGAATAAACGCTCCTGCGCACTACAAAAACGGAATACACCATCGGAAGCCCTATTTCTGCGCGCCACATTTCGCCGAGGTCGGCGCAAAATTCGCGCGGCTTGAACGCGAGGGCTGCGTCTCCTATAAGCAGCGCGGCGTCGGCTGAATCGAGCGGAGCGCTCGGCATCGATAAAATGTCGGCGCCGTATTTGAGCCTGAACAAATGGGCGAAGGCGCGCGCGGATGTCCCGGATTCGGGAGTTATGTATAGCGATGCGTCCGGAAAGGATTCAAACGGCACCCTGGAAAATATTTTGACCGACATTACCTCGCCGTCGGAAAATATGCCGTAGCGCGGGAGAACCTTATAATGCTTCTCTATTTCGCCCTCGTAAACCCACCTTGAAATCATTGCGGCATCGACGTCTGCGCGCGCGGCGCGCGAGTTGAGCTCGGCGGGCACGGCGGAAAACGAGTCGAACTCCGGATAGTCGGCCTGAAAAAACGGCAGGGAGTTGACGTACGAAATTCTTCCGAGTGTATAGCGCGCTCCAGGCATTCCAGAATCGTCTGCGCCTATTTGCGCACTATGTAGTTTGAGTTTGACTTTACAGGCTCGAAGCCGGCGGCGATGATTGTGCGGCGCATAAAGTTTTCGTCCCTATCAACCGGCGCAGCGCCTGCGGATACGGCGACTTCCTCGCGCCAATGCGTGCCGCCTATGTCGTCCGCCCCGAAGTTTAATAGGACCTGCACAAATCTGTCGCCGTAATGGGTGACGGGCGTCCTGACGTGGGAAAAGTTGTCAAGCACAACCCTCGCAAGCGCGCAAATTTTCAAGTCGTACGTAGCCGACGAGCGCGCCGGTATGCCGCTTGCGCCCCTGCGGAATGGAAGCGGAACAAACGCCTTGAATCCGCCAGTTTCGGACTGGAGTTCGCGGAGTCTGAAAAGGTGGTCGACTACGCTTTCCGGAGTCTCTATGTGCCCATACAGCATAGTGGCGTTGGTTCTAATTCCGTGGCTGTGTGCTATGCGCATTGCGTCAATCCATTCGTCGGCGGAAAGCTTGTCGGGGGCGATTTTATCGCGCACTTGCTTATCGAAAATCTCGGCGCCACCCCCCGGAAGGGCGTTTACGCCCGCCGCTTTTAGGCGTTCAAAAACCTCCCCGAGCGGAAGCCCGGACGCCTTTGCCATCGCCGCGCATTCCGACGCCGTAAACGCCACAATATTCAGCTTGGGATCGGCGCTTTTAACGGCGCGTATTATGTCTATGTAATAGCTCAGCGGAAGCTTGGAATATATGCCGCCTATTATGTGTATTTCCTCCGCCCCCATTTCCGAAAATTTTTTAGCGCGCTCAAAAACCTCCTCGGGCGTAAGCAAATACGCGCCCTCCTGCCCCTCCTTTTTGGAAAAGGAGCATATCGGGCAAAGAACTTCGCAAATGTTCGAATACGTAATGGCGGCGTTTACCGCGTAATATGCGCGGTTGGAATGGAGCTTGCGCCTCACTTTATCGGCAAGCTCGCCTATTTCGAGGGCAGAGCCCTCTTTCAAATACGCAAGGGCTGTTGCTTTGTCTATTTCGCAAGGTCTGTCTGAAAAATATGCCATTTTTTTGAAAATGGATTAGCCGGTAAATTTGTCAACATTTTGCGTTTTTTCTAAAAATCGTTGCGCGCGCGGAAAATAAATGAGATATTAAATGGATGAATTTATCAAATACCCCGTGCGCGGCACATGCCGCCGCCTTCATCAGAAACGCGACCGCATATTCGAGGCTCGTAAAACTCGAGCACACCCTATTCGCGCTTCCCTTCGCCTTGTCCGCCCTATGCCTTGCTTCATACTGCGGATACCCCGCTGGGATAGCGAAAATATTGCTGTGCGTCGCTGCATTCGCATGCGCGCGGGCGGCGGCAATGGGCTTTAACAGGCTTGCCGACATCAAGTACGACGCAAAAAATCCGCGCACAAAAATGCGCCCGAGCGTCACCGGAGAAATCTCCCCGAAAGCGGCGGCTGCGTTTACCGCAATATTTGCGGCGGGCTTTTGCGCATGCGCCTATTTTATAAACCTCGCCTGCTTCTGCCTATCGTTTCCCGCTCTCGCGGTAATTTTAGGATATTCTTACGCAAAGCGTTTTACTTGCGCCGCACACTACATTCTCGGTCTTGCGCTTGCGCTCGCGCCCGCCGGGGCGTGGATTGCGGCGGCGGATTCGTTCGACCCGAGAATCTTGTCGCTCTCGGGGGCGTTGTTTTTTAGCATAGCAGCCTTCGACATAATATACGCCTTGCAGGATATCGATTTTGACAGGCGCGAAAACCTCCATTCAATACCCGCCGCCCTGGGTAAAAACGGCGCGATTATTGTTGCGGGAATTTCCTTTGTGGCGGCCGCGGCTCTATTCTTTGCGGCGGGCGCGCTATTCGGCTTGGGAGTTTGTTACTTCCTGTGCGCCGCAATAATTACCGTGTTGTACATTTTGGGAATTTGCGCCGTAGTCTTTGGGGGCAACTCCTTCGTAAACGCCGTATTTTTCTATATAAACGTGGCCTCCGGGTGGCTCGGATTCTTTGGGATTGCCTGCCAGCTCGCGCTCTGATTCAATTTTGGGGAAAATGAAAAAAAATGACACAAATCGCCGCGCCGTTCTCGGCATTAGCGGAGCGTCGGGTTCGATATACGCGCTAAGGCTCGCAAAAATCCTGCTTGAAGCGGGGGTAGATTTATACTGCATTCCAACGCGCGCCGCCGTAAAAATTCTCGCCGACGAAACCGGATACGCCGATTTCAATACGGCAATAGCCGCCCAACTGGAAAGGAATCCATCCGATTGCGGAAAGTTGCGCGTATGCGGCATAGACGATTTTGGCGCGCCCCCTGCGAGCGGCTCGTTTAGGTTCGATGCAATGGCGGTTTTGCCGTGCTCCATGAACACTCTCGGGAAAATCGCGAACTCAATCGCCGACAACCTGCTGGTGCGGGCCGCGGACGTTGCTTTAAAAGAGCGCCGAAGGATAGTCGTATGCCCCCGCGAGACCCCCCTTGCGCTCTCGCATATTGAAAATATGCGCTCAATTTTTCTCGCGGGCGCGGTGGTGATGCCGGCTTGCCCCGCATTTTACAACAAGCCCTCCGGCATAATTGAAATCGCCGACTTTGTCGCCGGGCGCGCAGCCGCCTCAATGGGCTTTGGGTTTGAAGGCCTCAAGGAGTGGGGAATATGAAAAAAAATTTCAAAGACTTGCAGGAATTCATAGAATGTCTCGATTCGCTCGGCGAATTGCGGAAAATTGAATCGGCCGTTTCCCCCGAGATAGAGATTTCAAAGATAGTCGATGCCGAATCCAAAAAGCCTGGCGGCGGGAAAGCGCTGCTTTTTGAGAATGTTGTGGACAACGGCAAAAAAACTTTTCCTGTGGCGGCAAATCTTTTCGGAAGCGAAAAAAGAATGGCGCTTGCAATCGGGGCGAAGACTCTCGCGCAGTCCGGAGACAGGATAGCTGAAATTGCAAGAATGTCTCCGCCCAGAAGTTTTTCCGACATTTTCGCCGCGGCAAAAAAGCTGTTTCCGCTCGTCAAAATATTTCCCAAAAAAATCTCCGGCGCGGCGCCGTGCCAAGAAGTCGCAAAGTTCGGAAGCTACGTCGATCTATCTGAAATACCCGTATTAAAGTGCTGGCCGAAAGACGGCGGGCGCTTTTTTACGCTTCCTCTCGTATTCACAAAATCGGCCGACGGCAAAGAGCGCAATGTCGGCATGTACCGCCTGCAGATATACGACAAAAACACGACGGGCATGCATTGGCACGTCCACAAAGACGGCTCCCACTTTTTTAAAGAGTACGAGAGTCTCGGCAAAAGAATGGAAGTCGCCGTTGCAATAGGCTGCGACCCCGCTACAATCTACTCCGCCACAGCCCCTCTGCCGCGCGGTATAGACGAACTTTTGCTATCCGGATTTTTGCGCGGATCCGGCGTTAGAACCGCAAAGTGCCTTACGGTGGATTTGGAGGTGCCCGCGGACGCCGAATTTGTGCTCGAAGGCTATGTCGATCCCTCCGAGCGCAGAATCGAAGGCCCGTTTGGGGACCATACGGGCTATTACTCACCGCCAGACTCGTATCCGGTTTTCCATGTGACTGCCCTCACCCGCAAGAAAAAGCCAATATACTGCGCCACCCTCGTAGGTCCGCCCCCCATGGAGGACTGCTATATGGCAAAAGCTACGGAAAGAATTTTTTTGCCTCTCTTGCAGGCAGTAAATCCGGACGTGCGCGAATACTTTTTACCGTGGGAGGGAGTTTTCCACAATATATGCGTAGTGTCGTTAAACAAGGAGTTCCCGGCGCACGCGCACAGGCTTGCGAACGGCCTTTGGGGACAGGGGCAGATGAGCTTTTGCAAATGCGTCGCCGCCGTCGGAGCCGACATTGACCCATCCGATTTGTCCGCCGTATGGGAGCTTCTCAAAAATTCCTTCGACCCGTCCTCCGACATTGAAATAACGCGCGGGGTACTCGACGCGCTCGACCACTCCGCGCCAAAACCTTTCGAGGGCTCGAAAATTCTAATAGACCTGACTCCGCGCGACCCCGCCGAAACTCCGCGCGCCCCCAAGCCATTAAAAGAACCCGACACCTCCCAAAAGAATTTAATATTAAAATTTTTCTCTGAGGAATTAGGGGTATGCGCGGTAAACTTTGCCGACGCCTACTGCGCCGTATCGTTGGAAAAGGGCGCAAGAAGCGGGGCTGAAATAACGGATAAATGCGCCGCAAGCGGCCTGTTTGACGGTTTCTTCCGCGCCGTGGCGTTTTTCGACGCCGACGTTTCGGTGCACGACCATAAAAAAATGCTCTGGAAAATATTCAACAACACCGACCCTGCCCGCGACATAAAAATCCGCGACTCCGGCCTCGTATTCATCGACGCCTGCAAAAAAGGCGCGGCCGACGGATACTTGCGCGAATGGCCGGAAGACTTGTCGTTTGATAAATAGGCTTGAAGATTTTTCGGATTGCAATTTAATTATCAAAAAAAATGAACTTTAATGAAATAGTTTCCAAAACGGCGGATATTGTAAATTCTACCGTCGAATTTATAAAAATCGTATGGGCGCAGCCGAACGCTCCGGAGATGTTGGGAGCGGCGTTGGCGGCGCTCGTGCTGCTCGTGATAATCCGCAAGGCGAAGGCGGCGTACAGGCCTATAAAGCTTTTCGACAACCGCGCGGGGGTGGTCGAGGTTTCGAGAAAGGCCCTCGACGAGCTCGTGCAGAGCGTCTGCTACAGCCTCGGCGCGCTGAACCGCCCCGACGTAAAAATCTATACGCGGCGCGGGCGCCTCTGCATGAACGTTGCATTGAAGCTCGAATCAGGGCAGAGCCTTACGGACGCAACAGCGCAGATACAGACGGCCCTGACGAGCGCCTTCCGCGAGCATCTGGGAGTCGAAAAACTCGGCAGAATAGATGTCCGCGTGACAGGATTTAAAGGGCTTATATACAAGCCAACCTCAAAGTTCCTGCCTCCAGCAAATGTCGACGACGATTCCGCCGATGTCTTGCTGTCGTCTTCAAATCCTATTATAGACAGCGTAGATTCCGGGGCGGCAAATAAAGAGAAAAACTCGGAAAAGTAAATGGGGACGCTTTCAAAAAAAATTTCCGGCTTTGTGTTCTACGGAATTTTGGACACGGGATACGTAAAACCCGAATCTCTGTTTGACAAGTGCCAAAGCATAGTGGACGCGCATGTAAATATAGTGCAGCTGAGGGCCAAGCTTGAAGACGCCCCCACGCGGAGAAACATAGCCTTCGAGCTGCTGCCGATTTTTAAAAAGCGCGAAGATGTTTTTTTTATAATTAACGACGACATAGAGCTCGCAGCCGAAATATGCTCCATAATACCAAACGCCGGGCTTCATATCGGCCAGGACGATGGTTCTCCGAAAGACGCGCGTGCGGAAATAGGCGAAGGGAGAGTGCTCGGGCTCTCAACCCATTCGGAGTCGCAGGCGGCCGGGGCGGAATCCCTCAAAGACGTGCTCGACTATTTTGCGGTCGGCCCGGTGTACGCAACTAACACAAAGCCAGGCAGGCCGGCAGTTGGGCTTGAATTGGTAGCAAAAGTTGCGGAATCGGAACCCTCGCTTCCGTGGTTTTGCATAGGAGGCGTAAATATGCGGACTGCGCGCGCGATATGGAATGCCGGCGGACGCAGGATAGTGGCAGTCTCGGACGTGCTTTTGGCGGAAAATACGACAACTGCAATAGAGTCTTTGCGGAACGAATTTTTGGGGCACAATACCGCCTTATAAAAAATAAAGGAGACAAAAATATGCACATGATGGACGCACTTGTATCCCCGGCTGTCGGAGGGTTAATGACCGCCGCGAGCGCCGGTTTGCTCTGGTATAGCGCGCGCAACCTAAGAAAAAATTTTGACCCTTCCCGCGTGCCTTTGATGGGGGTTATGGGCGCCTTCGTCTTCGCGGCCCAGATGATTAACTTTACAATCCCCGGTACGGGATCGAGCGGCCACATAGGAGGGGGCATGCTGCTTGCGGCTGTTCTCGGATCGCATGGAGCGTTTATAGCGCTCGCTTGTGTGCTGGCGATTCAGGCGTTTATGTTTGCCGACGGCGGTATACTTGCGCTGGGTTGCAATATATTTAATATGGGATTTTTCCCATGCTTCATTGCATATCCGCTAATATTTTTGCCGATCGCAAAAAATATGAAAAGCGGGGCGCGAATAATGGCGGCGTCAATAATCGGCTGCACGGTAGCGCTGCAGCTTGGGGCTTTCGGAGTCGTATTGGAGACATTGTGCTCGGGCGTGACACAGCTGCCTTTCAAAACTTTCGTGCTATTGATGCAGCCGATACATTTGGCAATAGGCCTTGTCGAGGGCGCGCTTACAGGCGCAGTTCTCGTGTTTTTAAAATCCGCAAGGCCGGAAGTCTTTGAAAACGCCACAAAAACTTCTTCGGGGACAGTGTGCCTGTCGCTTGTTATAGCGGCTCTTGCAATGGCATCGGGGCTTTCGATGCTCGCGTCGCAAAATCCGGACGGACTTGAATGGTCCATAGAGCGCGCGGCGCCCGGCGAGGAAATTTCAGCCGATTCAAAAATACATTCAGCGGCGGAAAAAGTGCAGGAAAACTCCGCCCTCCTCCCAGACTACAACCTTCCCAATTCCGAATCGCCGGCGGGCGGGGCTTTGGCGGGGGCAATAGGCACGCTTGCAACCCTTGCGGCCGCCGCTGCGGCAGGATTCGCGCTCAGGAAATCCAAACGTGCAGCGCAATAGCACTCCAGTAAGCGCAAGCGGAGCCGACCGCCGAAAAATTTTTACGCCCACGCTAAAAATCGCACTGGCGTTTATCTATGTGTGCTTTGCGGTTTCATTCCCCAAATACGATATGGCGGGAATTATGATGTTCGCCTCCCTTCCGCTCGCTGCGCTTATAGCGTCTTCAAAAGATATTTTAAAATCGTTAAAAAACTCGCTTGCAGCAGTTCCGATTGCGCTCGTCATAGGCGCCGCAAACCTTTGGTTTGAGAGAGCCACAATGCTCGATTTGGGGATTGTAAAAATATCCGCGGGGGAAGTTTCGCTCGCTGTGCTGTGCGCGAAAGCGTGGGCGTGCGCGGCGGCGGCTGTCGCGTTCTCGCAATGCGCGTCGGAGTCGGAAATGGCAAGGGGGCTGGCGGCTTTTAAAGTTCCCTGCCCCATTGCCCTTCAAATATCACTTACAATGCGATATATCCCCATCATAGCCGAGCAAGCCCGGCAAATTATGAGGGCGTACTCGCTGAGGTCGGCGCACACTTCGGGGGCCGCAAAAATCACCGATTGGCCGAAGCTTGCGGGCTCGCTTTTACTGCGGAGCCTCGACAGGGCCTCCAATATATACGCCGCAATGCGCGCGCGCGGATTCGAAGCAAAATGCTCCCAAACAACCCGCGGAAAAATAACGACCGCCGACATTGTTTTTTCGGCCCTTTTTGTTTGCGTATTCGCCGCATTCCGGATTTTATCGGGGGAAATTTTTGTATGATAATAACCCGCAATTTGACTGCCGCGCGCGAAAAAGGGAAAAAGCCGGCCATTTCAGGGCTCGACCTGCAAGTCGGCGAAGGGGAATCCTGCGCGCTGCTCGGGGCAAACGGCGCGGGAAAATCGACCCTCTTGCTGGCGCTCGTGGGTCTTGCGCCGATTTTATCCGGAAGCGCGAGCGTCGGCGGGATTGAAGTACAAAAAAAGAATTTGAGAAAAGTAAGGGCGCTCGCCGGGCTCGTCTTCCAGAACTCAGACGACCAGCTATTCTGCCCGACAGTGATAGACGATGTGGCATTCGGCATAGAAAACTCGGGCGTTCCGCGCGAGCGCGCGTTTGAAACTGCCGAGATTTGGCTCGAAAGACTTTCGATACAAAACCTGAGAGACTGCTCACCTAACGAGCTCTCCGAAGGCGAAAAGAAGAGAGCCGCGATATGCGGGGTAGCCGCAATGCAGCCCGAGATAATGCTACTCGACGAACCGAGCGCGCAGCTCGACCCCCGCGGCAAACGGGAGCTCGCCGATCTTTTAAATTCGTTTAAACAGACAAAAATAATATCGACCCACGATATGCAGTTTGCGCGCAGCGTCTGCAATACGGCGATAGTCTTAGATTGCGGGAAGCTCGCTGCGCGCGGAAACATAGACGAGATTCTCTCCGACGCTCCGCTGCTTGAGAGGTGCTCACTTTTGTAGCAAACTCGGAAACTTTTTAAGCTCTCCGTCTGTTTTTTTGCTGTTAAAATGCCGAATATCCGCACACCCAAATATTCAAAAAAAAAGCCGTCGCCTCAATAGGGCGTAAAGCGGTGTTGACAAACTTTTTTGGCTTCTTAGCGTTAATTGGATTGTTTTTTTATTATGGTCGACATGGCAACAATTGAGGGCCTCTGCAAGCGCAGGGGGTTTATATATCGCTCGTCGGAAATTTACGGCGGCTTTAACGGATTTTTCGATTTCGGGCCGCTGGGCGTCGAACTGAAAAACAATATAAAAAGGGCGTGGTGGAACGACTTTGTCCACGGAAGAGACGACATTGTGGGCCTCGACGCCTCGATAATAATGCACCCCGATGTATGGCGCGCCTCGGGGCACGTCGCCGGATTCTCCGACCCCATGGTGGACTGCAAGGAATCGAAACTGCGTTTTAGGGCCGACCAGATATTTTTTGCGCAAGTTAAAGTAGGTGGTGAAACAATCGGCTACATAAGCGTTCTTGAAGACGAAAATATGCAGGAGCAGGCCGATAAGAAAGCCGCCGAATTAAAGAGAAAAATGGCAAAACAGGGCGAATTGGAGCCAGTCGTTTTAAAGAACTATATGGACGCCAAGCCCGACGAGTACGATTTGATACCCTCCCCCGCCACAGGCAAAGCCGGAACCCTGACTCCTCCGCGCGACTTCAATTTGATGTTTCAAACCTACGTTGGCGCGCTGCGCGACGAAACCGCGATAGCATATCTCCGCCCCGAAACCGCGCAGGGCATTTTCGCCGACTTTAAAAATGTCTGCGACACAACCCGCGTAAAAGTTCCCTTCGGAATAGCGCAAATAGGCAAGGCGTTCAGGAACGAGATTACCCCGCGCAACTTCATATTCCGCAGCCGCGAATTCGAGCAGATGGAGATAGAATATTTTATATCTCCGTACGACGACTGGAAGACAATGCACAGGGAATGGATTGACGCCTGCAAAAAATGGTTTGTATCAATCGGCATACCCGCGGACAGGCTTTCGGAAGACGTCCACCCGAAAGAGAAGCTCGCGCACTACGCAAAGGCCTGCACAGACATCACCTTCCATTTTCCGCACGGGGTGCAGGAATTGCAGGGCATAGCCGTGCGCGGGAATTTCGACCTTACACAGCACCAAAACGCCTCCGGGAAAAATCTCGAATACTTTGACGAAGCCCGCAAGGAGAAATATTTGCCGCATGTAATCGAGCCGTCGCTCGGCGTTGACAGGACATTCCTCGCCGTAATGACCGCCGCCTACGAGGAGGACGAAGTTCCGAACGACAAGGGACAAGCTGAAAAGCGCGTGCTTCTAAAATTCAGCCCGAGGGTTGCGCCGTACAAAGCGGCCGTCTTCCCGCTTGTAAAAAACAAGCCCGAACTTCTGCAAAAAGCGCAAGACCTCTACAAAAAATTGCGCCGCCGCTGGAATATATTCTTCGACGCCGCCGGTGCGATAGGCAGAAGATACCGCCGCCAGGACGAAATCGGAACACCCTTTGGGATAACGGTAGACTTCCAGTCGATAGAAGGCGACGGAACCGTCACTCTGCGCGACCGTGACACCACAAAGCAAATTCGCCTGAGCGAGGACGAACTCGTAAAATACTTGTCCGAGCAAATCGACGGAATATAGTGTTTTCCCAACTGAAAAATTAAGAAAAAAACGCCTAATTTTAGGCGTTTTTTTTGCGTGCATAGAATGCGAAAGCCCTATTCCCAATTCCAATAAAAAGCGGCGCGCGCAAAAAAAAAGCGGCCGCATGGAGAATAAATTTTGGGCTATGATGTTATTGGAAAATCTTATTCCAAGCCTCAAGCTGCGCATCGATTTGCTTGGGCCCCGGCATTCCGATTTTCTCGCGCATAGACATTGCGCGCTTTAAGTCAAAGACGTCGCGCCAAGACGGATCCGCCTTGTCGCAGTGCGCGAATACTTCGGCGTCGGAAAGTTCGTTTATGGGCACGCCGCTCTTTTCAGAGAGCGCCACAAGCCTCCCTACTATGTGGTGCGCCTCCCTGAACGGAACGCCCTTCATAACAAAATAGTCGGCGAGGTCTGTCGCAAGCAGCATAGGGTCGGAAACGGCCTCGGCGCACTTCTTGGCGTTAAATTTTATGCCCTTTGCGCATTCGCACAAAACCTCGGCGCATATTGAAGCCTGCTCGTAAGAATCGAATATCGGAGGCTTATCCTCCTGCAAATCCCTATTGTAAGTCAGCGGAAGCCCCTTGACGAGCGTCATGAGCGCAGTCAAATTCCCGGCAAGCCGCGCAGCCTTGCCGCGCATAAGCTCGAAAGCGTCGGGGTTTTTCTTTTGCGGCATGAGTGAAGAGCCTGTCGTAAACTCGTCGGGCAGCTTTACAAACGCAAATTCGCTTGTGTTCCATATTATCACGTCCTCGCTTATGCGCGAAAGGTGCGTGCCGAATACGGCGCAATTAAACGCAAATTCCAAGAATATGTCGCGGTCGGCGACGGCGTCCATGCTGTTTCCCGTGACAATCGGATCCCCCGTGCCGGGATCGACAAACCCGAGTTGCGAAGCCGCATACAGGCGGTCGATTGGAAGTGTTGTTCCCGCTATCGCGCCGCTTCCCAAAGGCGAGACGTTCGCGCCCTCTGCGCAAAAATTAAAACGTTCGACGTCTCTTGCGAGCATCTCGACCCACGCGAGTATGTGGTGCGCCACGCTCACAGGCTGCGCCCTTTGAAGATGCGTGTATCCGGGTATCAGAATAGACTTGTTGTCGGAAGCGAGCTTCAAGAGGCTCTTTATTGCAGCCCCGATTTTTTTACCCATCTGCTCGCACGCGAATTTAAAGAAGAGCCGCATGTCCGTCGCAACTTGGTCGTTGCGGCTACGGGCAGTGTGGAGCTTGGCGGCGGCGGGAACGTCGCGGGTGAGGGCCTGCTCGATATTCATGTGGACGTCTTCGAGAGACTCGTCCCACTCAAACTCTCCATCGTTTATCTTTTTAAGAATTTTCGAGAGCCCTGATATGATTTCAGACGATTCTTTCTTGGAAATTATCCCGACATGCGCGAGCATTTTTGCCTGCGCCACGGAGCCGCGTATGTCAAATTCCGCGAGAAGCCTGTCGAACGACACCGACTCGCTAAATCTCAGCATAAGGCGGCTCGGCCCCTTCGAGAACCTACCGCCCCAGCTTGCCTGTTCTTTCTTTGCGTTCTTCATAACTAAAAAGCTGCCTTTGCCGAAAAAAAATTAAACGCCGGACTTTACAAAAGCCCGCCGCCCTTTGCAAGACTTATCAAGCGGCCTGGCGCCGCCGCGCCTAATCCCACGGAAGTTTTACACCCGTAAGCGGCGGAGGAATGTCCTTCACGGCTCCCGGGAAATAAACTTTGTGCGGGTTTAGAATGTTTTTGGGATCAAAGAGCTTTTTGAGCGCCCTCATTGTGTCGAGCTCGGCCTCCGAGTGCTGGAAAGGCATGTACTTTGACTTCAAAAAGCCTATTCCGTGCTCTCCCGACACAGCCCCTCCCATCTCTATGGCTTTTTTTACGGCTTGCTCCATGGCGTCCCACGCCTTTTGCCTGTCGCCGACATTCGCTGCGCAATACATAAAATGTATGTGGTAGTTCCCGTCGGCGGAATGCCCGAATACGGGCGCCGGCAATCCGGAGGAGTGCGCAAGCTTCTTAAAAAACTCAAAATACTTTTTCACCGACGAAAACGGAAGGACTATGTCCTGATTCACCTTCGAGTCGCCAAGCAGGTACATTGATTGCGACGCGCGCCGCCTTACCTCCCAAAAGCGCTCGGCCTCTGTCCCGTCGCGCGCCGCGCGCGCTCCGTATTCGGAAAGCAGCTTCTCGGCCGATTTGGCGTCCTCTTCGGTTTGGAGCGGCTCTCCGTCGAATTCGAGCAACAGCGCGGCCGCGCTTTCAGGCGCGTCTATTTTTATAGACGGATTTTTAACCCTTACGCATTTCAGCGTATCGGCGTCCATAAATTCGCATATAGAAGGCGTAAGCGGCGAGCGCATCAGCTTTTCCACCGCATCAAAAGCGTCGGAATCGCTTTTGGGGAAAGCTATCACAGCCCGCTTTGCGCGCGGGCGCGGCAACAGCTTAACCCAAGCTTCACCTACCACACCAAATGTTCCCTCGGACCCTATAAAAAAATCCCTTAAATTCGGACCGACTGAAAATTTTTTTATTGGCCTCCCGCATTCGAGCTTTCTGCCGTCCGCGAGATACGCCGTAAGCGCAAGCACGTTTTCGCGCGTATTTCCGTACTTTGCAGCGCGCAAGCCCCCCGCATTGCAAGATATATTCCCACCTATCGAGGAATATTTATGCGATGACGGATCTGGCGCGTACATGAGCCCAAACTCCGCCGCGCGCGCGTCTATGTCCGCCGTCACCGCGCCCGCCCCAACGCGGGCCGCCCTCTCGGCGGGGTAAATTTCTATAAAATTTATCTTTGACAGATCCAGCACGATTCCGCCGTCGACAGGCACGCACCCGCCCGCGCAGCCCGTTCCTGAGCCACGCACGCTTACGCATACGCCAAGCTCGTTTGCGGTTTTCAACACAAACGCGATTTCTTCGCCGTTTCTAACCCAAACGCGCGCATCGGGCATAAAGCTGTACCGCGTGTGGTCGAGAGAAGCCCCGAATAAATCTTCGGGGTAGATAGAGACTTCAACGCCCGCAGCCCTTATCTCCGCGACGGCCTGTTTTGTATTTTCTTTCGGCATCGACTACTTTAAAAAACGTTCGAGAGCCTCGTAATGGAAAGAGCGCAAACGGCTCGCTATATGCCGAGAGCGGTTTAGAGTTAGAATCTCGTCTCTCAGGGCGCGCGCTTTTGCAAACGGAACCTTGCGCAACAGAAATTTTATCTCGCCCACAGACTTTGCCGACATGCTAAATTCGGTGACGCCCATGCCAAGCAATAGCGGCGCAAATATCGGGTCGGCGGCAAGCTCGCCGCAAACGCTTACCGGTATTCCCGCCTTGCAGGCGTAAGAGACGACCATATTTAGCGTGCGTATAACCGCAGTGTGGGTCGGCTCGTACAAATTCGCCACGAGGTCGTTTACCCGGTCAACCGCCAAAAGGTATTGAATCAAATCGTTTGTCCCGATACTTATGAAGTCGCATTCCGCCGCAATTACGTCTGTCGTAAGCGCGGCTCCCGGAACTTCTATCATCACCCCAAGCTCTATATTCTTATCGAAAGGCATAGAGGCTTTTGTCAGCTCTTCCTTTGCCTGCTCTATTAGCAGCTTGCTCTTTTCGACTTCCCTTATCGAGCTTATCATCGGCAAAAGTATTTTGACTTTTCCGTAGGCGCTCGCCCTTAGTATCGCCCTCAGCTGGGTTAAAAATATGTCGCGGTGGTCGAGGCAAAATCTTATGGCCCGATAGCCCATGAAGGGGTTTTCCTCCTTGCTGTCCATTTTCATCAGGCTCAGATTTTTGTCCCCGCCCAAATCGAGGGTACGTATTACGACGGGTTTTCCGCGCGCCGCCAACGCGGCGTCACGATAAGTCTTGAACTGGCTTTCCTCGTCCGGGAATCCGCCGAAGTCCATAAAGAAATTCTCGGTTCTAAAAAGCCCGACTCCGTCGCAATACCTCATAACGCTTTCGGATATGTCGGCGGGAGAGCTTATGTTTATCTCAACCGAAAACGCCCTTCCGTCGGGGGTCACCGATGGGTACGGCAGAGATGTCGCGTACAAAACCTCAATCTCTTTCTGCGCCGATTCAAGCTCGGTATAGTGCGACACCGTGCTTTCAGAGGGATTTATGACAATGCTGCCGTTGTAACCGTCAATGAGCAGCATGTCGCCCGTCGAAACTTTTTTGGCAACTTCGGGAATCCCAACTACGCACGGTATGCCGAGGGATCTCGACAAAATGGCCGTGTGGCTTGTCTGTGAGCCTTTTTCAGTCACTATCGCAAGTATCTTGCTCTTATCGACAAGCGAAAAATCCGCCGGGGCAAAATCCGAGCTTACGAGTATTAGCGGATCGCTCAAAGCCCCTATTTTGGAAGTTTGAACGCCGAGCATATTGCCAAGAACCCTGCGCGAAACGTCCTTAAAGTCGGCTATTCTCTCTTTTATATAGGGGTCGTCAATGCGCTCGAATGCGGCTATAAATTTATTGATTACGCTCGAATAGCAGTACTCGATATTGTAGTTATTTTCCTTGAACATCGAGAGCGTTTCCTGCATTACCGCGACGTCTTCGAGCACGAGTATGTGCGCGTCGAAAATAGACGCCTCTGCGGAGCCTATCTTCTCGGACAATTCCGACTTTACGTCTAAAATGTCTTTGCGGGTTTTCAGTATCGCATTTTCAAAGCGCTTTATTTCGGCTGGCTTGTCAGCGTCGCGGACTTCGTACACGGGCGTTTGGAGCTCTTTGTGCAAAAGCACAAACGCCTCTCCGTGCGCTATACCCTTTGAAACTGAAAATCCCTTTATTTCCGTTTCGGGTTTTTTCTGCGATTCGCCCTCTCTCATTTTTTTAAAGACGCAGTTTTAAAAGCAAAGACCTAAATTTCAACACATTTTTTGGGGTCGGACTCTCTAAGGCGCCCGCTGAGCTCCACAATTTCCCTAAGATACGGCACGTTTACGCGCTCGACCCTCTCGAGAATCCCGCGTGTAAGCCGCCATTGCCAGTTTCCGTACGGGACACCTGGCGTATTTGTCCGGCATTCAGACCCAAGCCCTGCGATATCCTGCATGGGGAATATCGCTATCTTCGCAACACTCATCATCACCGCGTGTATCATTTCCCAATTTGGGCTGTCGCCTGAAGTGCGGAAATACCTTCTGAACATGTCTTTTTGTTTTTCTGGGGCGTTTTCATACCAGCCGATAGACGTATTGTTGTCGTGGGTGCCAGTGTAATATACGCACTCCCTCTTTATATTGTGCGGCAAGTACGGGTTGTCCGGAGTGTCGCCAAAGGCAAATTGCAAAACTGCCATCGCGGGTATGTTCAGCTCGTCGCGCAAGGCGTACGCAGCCTTTGAAAGCAACCCCAAGTCTTCGGCGACAAATTTTCCTTTCGGGAAGCGCCTTTTTAGAGCGTCGAAAAATTCCCTTCCGGGGCCCTTTTTCATGACTCCCTCGCGGGCGTCCTTTGCGGACGCGGGTATCGACCAATAATCGGCAAATCCCCTAAAATGGTCGAAGCGTATTACGTCAAACATCTTGAGAGCCGCCGACACCCGCTCAAACCAAAATTTGTAAACTTTCTCCTTTGATTTCCGCCATGCGTAAAGGGGATTGCCCCAAAGCTGCCCCGTCGCCGAAAAATAGTCGGGCGGCACGCCCGCGACATTTGCAGGTGTACCGTCGGGCTTCATATCGAATATCTCAGGGCGCTCCCAGACTTCTACCGAGTCGAGCGATACGAATATGGGCAAGTCTCCAAATATTTTTACGCCGGCGTCCGCCGCCCGACTGCGGAAATCCTCGTATTGCCTAAAAAACGCCCACTGCCCGAATTTTACGGAAAAAATCTCGCCGAGGTCTTCTTCCGACAATTTCTGGGCGCGCGCCGATTTCATAGTCCGGCACTCTTTCGGCCATTCGTACCACGGCTTTCCCCCGAACTTTTTTTTCAACGCCGAAAATAGGGCGTACGATTCAAGCCAGCCGGCGTTTTCATTTACAAAATCGTCGAAGTCTGCCTTTGCGCGCGAATCCGCCTGAGCCTTGAAATTTTTAGCCGCCTTGCGGACGAGCTGCGGTATTAGGGCATAAATACCGCCGTAGTCGCACTTGTCGGCGGGAAGTTTGCGCAGGGGAGCCAAGTCCGATTCGTCAAGCAGCCCCGCAGCCGCGAGTTTCGCAAAGTCCACAAAATATACGTTGCCCGCGAATGCCGAAAACGATTGGTACGGCGAGTCTCCGTATCCAGTCGGGCCGAGCGGGCAAATCTGCCAATAGGTAAATCCGCTCTTTTTGAGGAAGTCGAAAAAGCAGTCCGCGGCCTCACCCACATTGCCTATGCCGTACTCCGAGGGCAGAGACGAAATGTGCAGGAAGACTCCGGCCGCCCGCCTGCCAGACCATGAAAAATCTCTCATCTTTTAATAGCTGCGGCCTTCCCTGTTCTCGTAGTAATTTATAAAGGCTTTATTCAAAACTGCATAGCCGCCGGGCGTCGGGTAGTCGCCCGTAAAATACCAGTCGCCAGTGCAAGTGGTAATCGCCTTGTGCAGATTTTCTATCGACTGGAAAACTATCTCCAATTCGCCGTTCCACGCCACATTCTGGGGCCTGACAAGCTCCGCTATTTTTTCGGAAATTTTGTCCGCCGTAAACGGCTCATAGATCATCTTCACATAATTTTTTATCTCGCGCGAAGGTTTGTCCTTTTGCGAGCAGCACAGGCGGTACACATCCTTTATAAGCTCGGCATTGCCCTGCTCCTTCAAGAGTTTTATCGCGGCTTGGAATGCGATAAACTTGCCAATCTCGCTCATATCTATGCCGTAGCAGTCGGGATAGCGTATTTGCGGGGCGGTGGAGGCTATGACAATCTTCTTCGGATTCGTGCGGCTTAATATGCGCAATATCTGTTGCTGGAGGGTGGTTCCGCGCACTATGGAGTCGTCGAGGCATACGAGCGTATCCTTATGGGTGACAACCCCGTAAGTTATGTCGTAAACGTGCGAAGCCAAAGACATTCTGTCTTTTTCCTGGGAAATGAAAGTGCGCAATTTTATGTCTTTGTGGACAATCTTTTCCCCGCGCGGCCAGTTATCAAGTATTAGCGAATCCAAAAATTCGTCAGTGAACTCCCTGCCCTCTTCGACAGCCTTAACAAGCTCTTTTTTAACCTGCGCCCTGCGTATCATTCGCAAGCCGTGCAGCATTCCGTAATAGGCAACCTCAGCCGTATTCGGGATATAGCTGAAAACGCTATTTTTAAAATCCCTGCCTATGCTTTCGTACAGTTTCTGGCAAAGCAAGCGCCCGAGTGCCTTGCGCTCGGCGTATATCTGCGGGTCGTTCCCGCGCGAAAAATATATGCGCTCAAACGTGCATGCCTTCTTTTCACCCGCCGGCTTATAGGGTTCCTCATAGCATGTTCCGTCGCACTTTACGACAAACACATGCCCCGGCTTTACCTCTTTTACGTCGGACTCGTCCGCCTCAAAGACCGTCATTAGCGGAACGCGCTCCGACGCAAAGGCGATAATCTCGTCGTTTTTGAGATAGAAGCACGGGCGTATGCCGTTTGCGTCGCGCAGGACAAATGCGTCGCCGTTGCCGATTGCGCCCGCTATCGTATAACCGCCATCCCAGTTTTTGGCGGCGTTGCTTACTATTCTAAGGGGGCTGAGCTTTTCGTTCATCATTCTCAGAATATCCTCGCCCGCTACGCCCTTGTCGCGCAGCTGGCGGTAGATTTCCCCGTGCTCTATATCGAGATGAAACGATATTTCCTCCAATATTGCCTGCGTGTCCGTGCTGAAAACCGGGTGGATGCCGCGCTGTATCAGCGCTTTTTGCAGTTCTTCGGTATTGGTTATATTGAAGTTGCCAACAAGCATCAGATTGCGGGCGGGCCATGTGCTCTTGCGCGCAAAGGGATGGCAGGTGTTTTTATCGTAAGAGCCGCTCGTGCCATAGCGCAAGTGGCCTATCAGCAGTTCTGCGGCATAGTCGAAATTACTCTTGACGGTCTCCGGAAACTCGGGGTGGATAATCCCGGCCTTGACCTTGTGGTTGTAAATTTTCAGCTGGTCGGCAAAAATCTTGGCGAGCCCGTTGGGGTTGGCGTTGCGCTCGCGGAATATGTAGTTTTCGCCGGGGGGAACGCCTATTTTCACGGATCCGATGCCGGCTCCGTCCTGCCCGCGGTTATGCTGCTTTTCCATTAGGAGGAAAAGCTTGTTGAAACCGTATATCGGAGTCCCGTATTTTTCCTGATAGTATTTTAGGGGTTTTAACAGTCTGATTACGGCTATGCCGCACTCGTGTTTAATAGGATCGCTCATATAAAATTACGCTCGCGCGAAGTTGTTCTTAAATTATCGTTCAGAAAATATCTTCGAGACTATTCTTTTTGGCAAGCCTTATCGTAGAATCGCAAAAAAATTCCACGCCGCGCGCCCCAATCTGGGGCGCGCCGCAATTCCTGCAAAAAAAGTTTTATCTATTCCACAAGCAAAATTTTCCGACCCTGTTTATTTTCGTAAAAAGCGGAAAATTTATAAGGCAAGTGGGTACCCGCCTCAATTTCTTAATTTTAAGTTTCTATAATAACAAGAGTTATAGCCTAAAAAAAACAAAAGCGACAATAAATTTTCCAAGCCCGATATCAAATAAAAACAATGCCAGTCTGCGCCGAAACACGGGCGCGCACAGGCGGTAAAATCCGCCCTTTGTACAATGCGCCCCAATGTGCTATATGCCACTCCACATACAATCCGCCCTTGTCGCAATGCGCTCCTCCGCACTACAAGCGCATACCTCCAAATACAATCTGCCTTTTGAGCAATGCGTGCAAATACACTAAATGCCACCCCCGTGTACAGCCCGCTCTTGGGCAACATTTTTTATCACATTATACCGCGCGCTCTCAACAGCACGCGCGCCTGTTGGCAGGATTGCCGCACGAATAAAGTCCTATGTCAATCTGCCGCGTTTTCCGCATTCCCCACCTTTGGGAATAGCGGAGAAGTCTCAAAATATTTCTTCAAAGCAGTCCCCACAATGGGACCCGCTGTGCGCCCTCCGGAAGCGTCGCCTATCTCCTCGCCCTCCACAACCACGCTTATTGCGACTTGCGGATTTTCGACGGGCGCGAACGCGACCATCCATGCGAGAGTCAGTTTTTTCCCCCTAACCGGCACTTGCGCAGTGCCGCTTTTCGCCGCGACACTCACGCCTTCTACCGCCGCCCTCTTGGCTGTGCCCCTTTCGACGGCAGCCTTCATTCCGTCTATTATCGCCTTGTAGTGCTCAGGCTTCAAATTTAGCTTCTCCCCGCCGTGGTATGCGAGGTCGCAAACGCGCGATGTATCGTGGATTACCGACGGTCGCGTGCGCGTCTGCCCGCGGGCGAAGGACGCAACCATGCAAGCCATCTGAAGCGGCGTCTGCAACTGGTACCCCTGCCCTATGGAGGCGTTTGCAGTGTCGCCAGCAGTCCACGGGCCGTCGTACTGGCGGTATTTTTCCTTGTATTCGGGATCTGCCACTACCGACCGTCTCGAATAATCCTCCTTCAGCTCTATGCCGCTTTTTGAGTCTAGCCCAAAGTCTTTTGCGGTCGCGCTCAAAGCCTCTATCCCGCATTCGAGGGCAGTCTCGTAAAAATATACATTGCAGCTGTGGGCCAAGGCATCGACGAGATCTATGTTTCCATGCCCATAGCGGCTGTTGCACGGGAATATCCTCGTGCCGACTCTCAAGCCGCCGTCGCATGTCTTGACGGTTTTCTCGTCTATGACGCCCGTCATTAGCCCCGCGCAGGCCGTGACAATTTTGAAAGTCGAGCCCGGCGGATACAATCCCTGGGTTGCCCTGTTGAGCCATGCGCCGCGCTTGGTAATTTCGTTGCTGACTTTATACGTCATGTACGGGCTTAGCTCGTTAGGGTCGTAAGACGGGAGGCTGACCATGGCGAGAACTTCGCCCGTTTTGACGTCGAGAGCAACCGCCGCGCCCTTTCTCGTTCCAAATGAGTCTTCGATAGTCTGTTGCAAGTCTATGTCTATCGACGAAACTACGCTGCGCCCCTTCTTAGGAGTCACGTCGGCGACATTTTCATACTGGTACCCGTCGAGATCGACAACCCATATTTTCGCGCCGCTGCTGCCTTGCAATACGGAATCAAAAGCCTTTTCGAGTCCGGATCTGCCGATTTTCCCGACGAACGAGAATGTTCGCAAGTCGTCTCCCGGAACGCCGTCGGTGTCGATTTCGTCAAAATTGCTCCCCACATATCCAAGCAGGTGCGCCGCAGAGGGCCCGTAGGGATAATATCTGGCAGTGTCCGTGTAAATCTGAATCGGCGAATCAACGGGAAGTCGCTCGGCGAGTATCGCGTGCTCTCTCCCCTTCAAATCTTTTATTATGGGGAAAGGCAAGAGCCGCTGGTTTTCAAAATGCCTATTGTAATCGGCAGTCGTAAGTTTGTAGTTGGAACCCAAAATGGAGTTTATCTGGGCCACGTATCCGTTCAAAACATTTGCGCGCGCGCGGCTTGAAATTTCGGAATAATTCGGCGGGCCGTCCTCGCCTGCGGCGGCTCTGCGGGCGAGCTCGATTTTTTTTAGGCGCATATATTCGCGCCGGAATTCGCGCCTTATCTCGTTAAAATACACGACCGCAGAAAAGCGGGGTTCGTTTGTTACCAGCAACTTCATATTGCGGTCGTAGATGTCTCCGCGCGCCCCGGGCTCGATAATGCGCCTCATGCTTTGGCGCTCTCCGCGCTGGCTGTAATAGTCGTACAGGTATATCTGGCGGTATGCGAGAGTTCCCAATAAAAATAAAAACGCTGCCGCGAATACCGCGTAAAACACGGGTATTCTCGGATTCCAATTCGAGTACTGTCCGTTTTTATCCATCGGGACTAATCGTCCTCCTCTATTTTTAGCTCTATCCCCGCAAATTTGAGTATGGAAAGCGGTACCAACACTGAAAAGCGCGCAATCAAAACCAGAACTGCCGCCGACAAAAGTAAATCGGCAAATACCCTAAACAGATAATCCGCCAAATTTGCGCAGCCGTTTGGGAAAAACAGCATGTACGCCAATCCGAGCGCCAAATTTACAAATTGCGCGAGCGCGCACAGGGAAAGCGGATCGAGCGACCTAAACCTAAAACGCGCTATGCGTACAAATACCGCCGCCAAGAGCCAAAGCGCGCATGTTATCCCCGGCCGGACGGGAGTTGTCGCCTCGCACAAAAAAGCAGTCAAGCCGATTACGAGGGCTGCCTGCCACCCCCTAAGCATCAGCGCGGGCCCTATTATAAATACGCTCGGCAAAATCAGCGACGCATACGGGGAAATTTCGGAATTGACAGTTGCCAAAATATAAAGGTAGGCGATATTTGTCAGCAAAAACACTGCCGCCGGGCTGTATTTAACTCTGCGCATCTTTATTTTGCGCCCTCCGAAACCGGTATTAGAACCGCAACCTCGGCGATAGAGTCGAGGCGCGTTGACAGCACAACCCTGCCAGACTTAAAAATTCCGTCAGCCCCGATTGATAGAGAAAAAACTTTTCCTATCTCTACCCCGTCCGGAAAAGTTCCCGCGAGCGACGATGTCACAAGCAACGCAGGTTTTTCGCGCGTGGGCTCTACATCAGCCGGGACGTCCACAACCTCGCCCTCTGCAATATGGAGCGATGTCCCGCCCCTGCCGTAGTATATGACGGGCCTGTCGTCGCCGGCAAACCGCGCCGCCATTCTGAAGCGCCTCGAGCTCGCAAGCTCCACTACTGACGTGTGAAGCCCCACTTCCGCTATCCGGCCAACTACGCCGGACGCGCAAACCACTGCACAGCCGTCTTTAATCCCGTGCAAAGACCCCTTTCTAATCACAAGGCGCTGCCACCATGCGTTCACATCGCGCCGCACAACCCTTGCTATTTCATATTTAAACTTTGGGTCCGACGGCATGTTCATTATGCGTTCGAGCCTCTCGAGCCGCCTGTGAAGGGACTCGTTTTCCATGAGTTTGAGCTCGTACGCCGAATTTAGCCGCGCCAGATCCCTACCAGCTTCAATCAGCTCGCGCTTGGAGTTGGAGTGCAGGCTCCAATACTTTTGAAGGTCGGACAAATGCGACGGGATTGAGTCGAGCGGCGCCCTAAATTCCTCAAATGCCGAAGACGTAAAATTTCTCACGGCGGACGGGGCGAAAAGGCACGCCAATATCACCGCGGCAAATACCGCAATATTGCGCAACGCTGTATGTTTACCCCACTGCATATCTTAAAAAATTAGCCTCCATCACCCCGCGCGCCCGGCTCGCAAATAAGTTCCTTTCAAGCATGCAAGCGCCGCAAAAAACCTTAAAAAATTAAAGGCGCCCGCGCGAGATCCGCCGTGGACACGCGCGCAAACACCTTACGCGAACGGCGGTGGACTCCATCGGCTGCCATTATTAAGAATTGTCCTTCGTCCAGAACTCGTAATTTTGAAGCACAGCCGCCGTGCCGTTGACAACCGCCCTGAGAGGGTCGTCGGCGACAAAGCACGGTATGCCGGTAGCCTCGGTGACAAGCAGATTCAAATTGCGAATCAGCGCGCCTCCCCCCGCGAGAACTATGCCGCGGTCGACAAGGTCGGCGCTGAGTTCAGGCGGGCACAGTTCGAGCGCTTCGTGTATCACATCGGTGATAGCCTTGAAGGAATCGGAGAGCGCCTCGCGGATTTCCTGCGACGTCACAAAGAGCGTCTTGGGAAGCCCTGCGACGGAATCGCGCCCCTTGACCTCCCAAGTGAGCTCGTTGTCGAGCGGGTATGCGGAGCCGATATTTATCTTAATTTCCTCTGCGGTGCGCTCACCTATAATCAGGTTGTACGCGCGCTTCATGTACTGGGCAATGCAGTTGTCGAACTCGTCGCCGCCAATTCTAACGCTCTTTGAATAGACGACGTTCGAAAGGGAAATTATCGCGACTTCCGTGGTGCCGCCGCCTATGTCAACAATCATGCTCGCGGTAGGCTCCTCAATTGGCAGCCCCACGCCTATCGCCGCCATTAGCGGCTCGTCTTTAAGGCACACCGAACGCGCGCCGGCGTGTATGGCGGACTCCTGTACGGCGCGCCTCTCCACCTCCGTTATTCCCGAAGGCACTGCCACTACAACTCTCGGCGCTATGAAATTCCACTGCTTTGCCGCTTTTTGTATAAAGTAGCGCAGCATTATTTCGGTAATCTCGAAATCGGCTATGACCCCGACTTTCATAGGGCGTATCGCCGTAATGTTTCCGGGGGTCTTTCCAAGCATCTTTTTCGCCTTTTCACCGACGGCGACGACTTTTTTGGAATTGTTGTACACAGCCACGACGCTCGGTTCGCTCGTTATCTCGTTTGTGTCTTTGGCATACACGAGCGTATTTGCCGTTCCGAGGTCGATTCCGATGTCGTTTGAAAAGATTTCCTTAATTCCAGCCATAATTTTGTAATTTAACTATTTTCAATTTATTGAAATTTTCCATAAAGGGTCAACAGCAAATTCACCTACCAAGCATATAAAAATTCCAATATATACCGGATGTCGACAATTTTTTACGAAGATTAATATTTATGCCGCGAAGAAAAACGCCTATCTTCCAAATATTGTCAAATAGGACAGGCCTGCGCCTGGAAAACTTGTGGGCAAACAAAATTTTCGGCTCAGTTTAGCGGGTTGAATCAAAAACTCTACAACAAGCCAAAACTCTCGATAAAGAAAACGCAAAAGTAAAAAATTTACAAAAATAACCTTGTACGGAAATGCGGCGTCTTCACATAAGCCAAACTAAAAGATTCATCCCCTGCCCACACCTAATACAATTTATAGAAAAAAAGCGTCTTTCTTTTATAAAATAGTATATATTTTTATAAAAATTTATCGTTTACAAAATCTGCGCCCGCCTGTATAAGAACTTCATTTATATCGAATACACACAGCAACAAGAATATGCCAAGAAAAAATATACTCTACATCTGCGCCGCCGCAGGAGCGTTTATCGCCATAACCTCCTACGCGGCATTTGTCGAAACCTCAGTGAAAAACCGCCCGGTAGTGCAGGTTGAGACAAAGACATTAAAAGACGAAGCCCCGAGTTTTCTCCCCGCCGGGAAAAAATGGAAACTCGTATGGCACGACGAATTTAACGGGAAGGAAATCGACAAGACAAAATGGATGTGCCGCGAATCCTTTTGGGGACAAGACTTCCCCGCGTTTGCGCACAACTTTGAAGGGGTCGAGATGACGGGGAAAACCGTAAGATTGCACCTGTTGCGCAAAGGCGACGACTTCTGCTCTCCGCATTTGCAGACGGGCTCGCTCACATTCGACATTCCCAAAGACACAAAGGGCTTCTGGCCCTTCGGTAAATACCGCAAACCGCTATTTATGCACAAATACGGATATTATGAAATCCGCTGCCGACAGCCGAAAAATCCCGGCTGGCACTCGGCATTTTGGCTCCAAGCCCCGGGTGTAGGTTCGTCGCCTGATCCGTCCGTATGCGGCGTGGAAACCGACGTCATGGAAAATTACAGGCAATTCACGCACGGGCAGATTGTGGGAGGCAACGGCTGGAACGGCTACGGCAAAGACTCAAAGTGGTTCGGGCACTTTGCGTGGGAGTACGAAGCCGACGCCGACGGCTGGTGCTACTACGGTGTGGATTGGACTCCCGAAGGATATACCTTCTATGCAAACGGCAAAAAAATTGGCGAGCAAAACAGCCCCGTATCGCATGTCGAGCAATTTATACTCGTTTCGACCGAGCCGCGCGGATACCGCAATATACAAGGTAACGACGGCGGGTTGTCGGAGGGCTCAAAAAAGTGGGGCAAGCCCGATCCAGCCCTATTCAAAGCAGTTCTGCCGGACTTCTTTGAAGTGGACTTTGTTCGCGTTTACGACGAAGTCAAAGATTAATGCATTGCCTGTGTGCGGCGGGGCCTTTCCCCGCCGTTTTTTTATATCATCTTAAAACCGAAAATCTGCGAACAATGTAGCTGGCCTTATTTTTTAGCGCCAATTTTCGGACATAAATATTATAAATTTCATAACAAATACGGCCTTTTGCCGATATTGTGAAAAATGTTTTTTGGCGATGCGCGCAAGGTTTTTATTTATTGAACACAAGCAAATATATATTAGTCTAAGAAGTATGTATTTTTATTATCGGAAAAAAGCTTTCGCAAGTTTCCTCGCGGCGGCAGTGGTTGCAGTTTCGGCCGCCTTTGTGTCGGCGGCGGACGTGTCCATGAAAAGCGGGTCTTTGTCGGAGGGGAAAATTTTTAGCATAGATTTTAATTTCAAAATTCCGGCAAAGGAGCATATCTACTCAAACCGCCCCTCGGAAAACGGTAGCCCGACAACCATTTCCCTAAAACTTCCCGAAGGGTACAAGCTTGAATCGCTCGAATGGCCAAAGCCTTCCGAATTCGAGTTTTTTGGAATGAAATCCGAAGGGTACTCGGGGGACATTACAGTGCGCGCGCGCATTTCCCCTCCCGCAAAATTTCAGAGCGGCGCAACAGCAAAAGCGTCCGCGACCGTCGATATGCTCGCATGCTCCGACATGTGCGTTCCGATAAAAAAAGAGCTTTCTTTCGAGCTTCCTGCGGCTCTTGTTTCAAGCCAGCCTGTCAAAGATTCCGGCACTAACCTCGTAGATGCAAAACCGGGCGGCGGAGAGCCTGCGACGCCCCAAAACGGTAAAATTCAAAACGCGCAAGTTTCATCAATATCTTATGCCGCTTTGTTTACCGCAATATTCGGAGCTTTCTTGGGGGGGATTATATTAAATTTGATGCCCTGCGTATTTCCTGTTATCGGCATAAAAATTCTCTCGTTCGCCTCGGCGGACGACAGCCGCTCAAGGATAATGGGGGCGGCGGCGTATTCTTTGGGAATTGTGGCGTCGTTTATCGCCCTTGCAGCGGTGCTCGTCGGGCTGAGGGCTGCTGGAAGCGGGCTCGGCTGGGGCTTCCAACTTCAGAATCCGGCATTTTCGTCATCGATGGCGCTGCTATTCTTTGCGATGGGGCTAAGCTTTGCGGGAATGTTTGAAATAGGCGCGGGCTTTGCGGGCGGAAGGCTCGGTGGCACTGGCAAAAACAAATATCTCGCCTCAGCGCTATCCGGGGTGCTCGCGGTATTGGTCGCAAGCCCCTGCACCGCCCCCTTTATGGGAACCGCGATAGGAGCGGCACTCGCCACAGACGCTGGTGCAGGTTTCACGTTTTCGGTATTCGCAGCTCTTGGAATCGGAATGGCGTTTCCGTACATATTGCTTTCTCTCATTCCGTCACTCTCGAAGAAAATGCCCCGCCCGGGCGCGTGGATGGAAACATTGAAGCAAATTCTCTCGATACCAATGTTCGCGTCGGCAATATGGCTCGCTTGGGTTTATTGCGAACAAACGGGCGCTGCAGCGCGCATAATGTCGGCGGCTCTCGTATTGGCTGTCGGATTAAGAATTTTTGGGCTGTACTACATGCCGCACTTCGGGCGCGCTGCAAGAACATCCGCAGCTGTTGTCTGCCTGGCTTCCATCGCCGCGGCGGCTTGGATAGCGTGGGACGCGCCGGCCGCGGCCGCATCGGATTCCGCCCAAAATTGGTCGGAGCAAAAACTCTCGGAATTGAGAAAGTCCGGGAAAATAGTGTATGTCGACTTCACCGCATCGTGGTGCCTAACTTGCCAGTACAATAAAAAGATATTGGAATCAAGCGCAGTCCAGGAGGCATTTAAAAAACGCGGCGTAAAATTTCTCGTTGGGGACTGGACAAACAAAAATCCGGATATCTCAAAAAAGCTCGCCGAATTCGGGCGCGCCGGCGTTCCGCTAAACCTCGTTTATCCCGCCGACGAAAATCTGCCGCCGGAAGTTCTGCCGGCAATATTAACGCCCGATATAGTAATCGAAGCGGTTGACAAAGCGGCCGATGGGTGTAATACTTCCAAACTTTAAAATACCTATGCCAAAATCTTTCATAACACTCCAAACGGCTCGTAAAATCGCCGAACAATTTTCAACGCCCTGCTACGTTTACGACGAGGCATCTCTCGTGGCGCAGGCTAAAAAAGCGCTGGGATTCCCCAACGCCTTCGGGTTGACGGTTAGGTTCGCGATGAAGGCGGCTTCAAACCGCGCAATACTGCGGCTTTTCAATTCGCTAGGGCTGCATATCGACGCGTCGAGCGCATACGAAGTTGAGCGCGCTATGCTCGCAGGCATTCCCGCCGACCACATATCGCTTTCGTCGCAACAGCTGCCCGACAATCTCGCGGAACTAATAAAAGCCGGCATAAAGTACAATGCGTGCTCCTTGCGGCAGCTCGACGAATTCGGGAAAATAAACCCGGGCGCCGAGGTCGGGGTGCGCATAAACCCCGGGTTAGGCTCGGGCGGCACAAACCGCACAAACGTGGGCGGGCCTGCTTCAAGCTTCGGAGTCTGGCACGAATACATACCGCAAATAAAACAGGTCGCGCGCGACAGAAATCTTAAAATCGTAAGAATCCACACCCATATCGGCTCTGGCTCCGATCCGCTCGTATGGAAAAAAGTTGCCGAGATGAGCATCGGAACCGTTGCCCTATTCCCGGACGTAAAAATCCTCAACATGGGCGGCGGGTACAAAGTGGCTCGCATGGATTACGAAAAATCCACCGACCTCATAGAGATAGGGGAACCGGTTGCAGCGCGCATAGCCGAATTCGCCGATAAAACCGGCAGGAAGCTGCACTTTGAAATAGAGCCCGGAACATTTCTCATGGCAAATTGCGCCGCAGTGCTTTCGAGAGTCCAAGATATATGCGATACGGGAGAAGGCGGCTATAAATTCATAAAGCTCGACACCGGCATGACCGACATTCTCCGCCCTTCGATATACGGAGCCCAACACCCGATATCAATTTTGCAGGAAACTCCGGATCCCGCCGAGGAAGAATACATCGTTTCAGGCCACTGCTGCGAAAGCGGGGATATACTGACGCCCGCCCCGGGCGACCCCGAAGGGCTGCTGCCCAGAAAAATGGCGAAGGCAAAAATAGGCGACTTTTGCGTAATAGGCGGCGCCGGCGCATATTGTTCCTCAATGTGCACCCAAAATTACAATTCATATCCTGCAGCGGCGGAAGTGATGCTGATGTCCGACGGTTCAATAAAGCTGATAAGGCGCCGCCAGACGCTCGCCCAGATTCTGGAAAACGAGGTTAGAGATGATTAAGGCCAAAACGTCGCTAAAAGTGCGCTTCGCCGAGACCGACGCGATGGGGGTCGTCTACCACGCCAATTACTTGCCGTGGTGCGAGTGCGCGAGGCTCGCGCTAATAGAGGGTATAGGCTTAAACTACGCCGAAATGACAAAAAAGGGCTTCCACCTTCCCGTGGTGGAGGTCCGCGTAAAATACCGCCGCCCCGCGAGATTCGGCGACACTGTCGAAATAGAAAGCGCCATAACGGAACGCCCAAGCGTAAAAATCAAAATCGAATACAAAATAAGCGCGGGCGGTGTTCTGCTCGCCGAGGCGCAAACCGTGCATGTCTTTGTAAATTCGGAAGGCGCACCCATAAAGCCTCCGCGCGAATACGCGCAAACGCTCTTAAAAGCTTTTGACGAAAATCCGGGAGAATAATGAAAAAGGCCCTGTGCATAATAATGCTGACTGCCGCATTTGCGGCGTCATTCTTCATGCGCGACTACAATATCGAAAACAGGATATGGCATGCCGACGAATCCGAGCAGGCATCGACCTTCGCGGACCTGCTTTTAAACGGAGACTACGAATACAATCCCAACGGCCCCCACGGCCCAACCCTATATTATTTCGCCTTTGCCTGCCACCAGCTGCCAAACATAAAATACTTCGATATGGCACAGGAGGCAAACGTGTCAGCAGACACTCCCGTGCAGTCTAAAAACGACGGGCTTTCAATTATTCTTCTAAGAAAATTGCTCGCTCCGTGGCTTCTGATTATATTTGTATGCTATCTAATAGGCTCGGTCTATTCAGGTACAGCGGCGGCTTGGGCGGCGTGCGCGTGTTTTGCGCTCTCCGGGCTATCCTGCATTTACGCCGGATATTTTGTACACGAGATAATTTTTGCCGCGTCCGCCCTAATATTCGCGCAATGCCTATGGGCGCTGCTAAAAAATCCGTCTTTCAAGTGGGCAGTAGCTGTCGGTCTATCTGCAGGGTTCATGCAATCCACAAAAGAAACCTCCATAATAGTATTCTTTTCCGCAGCCGTAGCCGCATGCGCAATATTGGCAATCAACCGAGAAGTTAGGGAAAAACTATTTGAAAAAAGTTTCGCAAAAATATTTTATCTTGGAACGGCGGCCCTTGGCGGGTTCGCCGCTATGATTTGCGTTTTCTACTCCTCATTTGGAGCGAATCCGAGTGGAATTTTAGACGCGTTTTTATCCTATTCGCATTTTTTTGGGAAATCCGCATCGGAGAGCTTCGCAGAGCCGGCTTGGTATTACGCAAAACTGCTTGCAATCTCAAAGTCCGAAGGGGTGTGGTTCGGCGAGCTTCCGATAACAATTCTATTTTTTGCCGGCCTCGCGCGCGCCGTGGCCGCAATCCGCGAAGGCGAGAGGCAATACGCGCAAAAGGCGGAGTATATTTTGTATTGCGCAATATGCGCCGCCGTCCAAATTGTAGTGCTGAGCTTTATCACATACAAGACGCCGTGGCTTTTGCTGGCGCCGATTGCGCTAATGTGCGTTGTGTCGGGATACGGAGCGACAGGCCTGCTAAGAAGCAAAAAATTCCTCCCGCTTGTTTTTGGATTTGCGATACTCGCAACACTTGGATACTGGCAATTCCGACTGTCTGAAAATGCAGCTGTAAAATATCCGCAAGACCCGCGCAACCCCATGATTTTCTCCCACACTGTAAGCGACTACAAAAATCTACTGTCGAGAATATCCGACGCCGAGCGGGTGTCGGAATACGGCGGAGACATTCCAATCGCATTTGTTATGGGGAACGAGTCTCCATGGCCCGCCCCGTGGGATCTGCGCAATTACGCTAACGTCGGTTTTTGGAGAAACGATTTTCCGAAAAACATTTCAAATTTTGAGGTAATCGTATGCGCGCCGTCAACAGCGGAAGCCGTTGGGAAAGCCATCGGAGATGAAAAATACGTCCCGGAATTTTTCGGGATAAGAAAAAATGTTGTGCTCACGCTTTATATAAAGAAAGAACTATTTGAGAAGTTAATCCGATGAAAATAAAAAAAATTGGTTGCGTTTGCGCGGTGGCAGTGTGCGTCGCGGTAATCGGGATAATCGCGGCGGCGTTAAACCCGTCTTTGCAGACGAGAATTGCGTCGTCCGTTTTAGAGGGAAAATTTGCGGGAGCAAAGCTTCAAAAACTCGACGCGGGGATATCTTCCATATCGGTGGACGGATTGGAACTGCCGCTTCCGGACGGCACAAAGATATCGCTAAAATCCGCAAAAATTAAATATTCCCTTTCGGGGCTGATTTCAAAGAAGGTCGGCATTGATTCCGCCGCTTTTGCGGGCGTTGAAATAAAAATGCCCGCTAAGGGCGAAAAATCCGGAGGCGCTGCCGAATCCGCTAAGAAGAGCACGGCAAGCGCAAGTGCTGAAAAATCTCAGGCTAAAGCTGCTGTGGAAAGCCCGCAGAAAGAGGAAGGCGGGATTATGCAAACCCTCTCGCAATGGGAGTTTGAGCTCGGGAATTTGGAGGCGGATTTAGCGGTTATCGCCCCAGACAACTCGAAGGCGTCGGCAAAAATATCGGCGTCAGGCATACTAATCGAGAACGGCTTAAAGCCGATGTCAGGCACATTGGATATTGAAATAGCCTCCGATTCGGCCGATTTCGGAAAAAATAAAATTTCTGCGAAAGCCGCCGTGAAAGGCTTGGAGGAAGGCTCCAAAATAACGCTTGAAGTGCTCGGCGGCCGCGGAACGCGCGTTGTAGCATTCGAGGGGACCTTTTTTGAAAATTTTGCAAGGGCCGAAACCACCGCGAGAGTGGATTTGTCCGACGCGGACATCGCGCCGCTTAAACCGGTACTCGGCACAATACCGGGCTTTAAATCCTCCGTATTTGCAAATATAAAATACTCCGATTTCGGCAAATCCGCACAGGCGGAAATTGTGGTGAAAAACGAGCTGCCCTCCCCGTCGGAAATTAACGGCTCGCTCGCATTCCTCGGCCCCTGTGAATTTTCCGCAGAGATAACGGCCGCATTAAAAAACGGCGGCGTCGAGATACCGAAACTGAAAGCGTACCTGTCGGAAAATTCAAAGACTCTACTTTCCCTGTCGCTCCCGGAGCCGGTTAAAATTCCGCTCTCGACTAAAAGCGCAAAAGAAATTCCGGAAGGAAAAATAGAATGTGTAGCCGCGTTCCCAAGCGCAACAGTGTCGCGCGCTGTGAAAAATTTTGCCGACTTTTCGTCCTCCGACATTTGCGGAAAACTTTTGGTGGAAGTGGCAAACGACAAAATCTACCTGAAAACCGTTTCCCCGGTTGCGGCGTCAGGCATAAACCTTTCAAAAAACGGGGAGGTTTTCCTCAAAAATATTGGCGCAAAACTTTCTCTGTCCGCCGAAAGCGACTTCTTTGCAAATGTTAAAGCCGCCGCGGAACTGACGGCGGGCGACACGCTAAAAGAATCCGCCACTATTAAGGCGACTATCGATAAGAACGCCGGCAAAATTGCGGCGGGATTATCCGCAAAAGGCTCCATTACGCCTTTCGCAACGAGAATATACTCCGTGGCAAACCTCGCCGAATACGGCATTTCGATAGATTTATCCTCCACTGCAACCGTTGAGGGCGAAACCGCTATTCTCGAAAAATTCTCATTCATCGCCTTCGATAAAAACGGGAAGCAAACTGCCAAAATTTTATCGGACAGCCCTATTTCAATAAACCTTTCGACAAAAGAAATATCCCCCAAATCAAAAAATCTTTTGAGTTTCGAGGTTGCCGAATTCCCGTTTGCGCCGATAAAACCGTTCGCCGCCGGAGCGGACGCGAAATGGATTTCAATAAAAGGTACGGTGTCTGAGCCGAAAAAATCGCAATTTAGCGTAAATGCAGAAGCGGCTCTGGAATCGCTCTATTTAAATGTGGGAGAAGAAAGATTTTTCGCCGACGTCTCGGTAAAAACGGACATCGCAGCCGACATTCTCTCCGACTTTACAAAAGTAGAGGCAAAAATTAAGAATTGCACCATATCCTCAGGCGGAATCGAATGCGCGACGGCAGACGCATTTTTTAATGCAATTCTCGCGCCACAGTTTGCCCTGGGCGGAGCCGAAGCGAATTTTATGGTTTCCCTGCCCGCCCTGCTTTCCCAGCCGGGGCTCTTGAAATTTGCCAACGTATCCGCCGGCAACTTGACGCTCAATGCCGGGGCCGACGCCTCCAAAATATCCGCAAAACTGCGCATAGACAATCTAAAAACCCGCTCAGCCGAAGGAGTACTTGACAATGTCCAAGCGGAAATCTCCGCCCCCATTGGCGAAAACTTTAAAATAACGGAAGCCTCCGCAGAATACACGTCAAACAGCACGCGCGGGAAAACGAGCGCGACGCTTAAAATATCAGACTCGGATTTTATAGACATAAACCTCGACGCAAAAACTTTTGTAGTGGAAGACGCCATGATTTTGGCAAAAGCCTTCTCAAACCCGAATGCGGAAGCTTCGCAAATCGCGGCTTCCGAAAGCGGAGGTAAGAAAAAAATCGTCCGCCCCAGTGAAGCGAAAGCGACTGGTGGGACGTCCGCCGCGGCAAGCGGGAAATCCGATATTTTTGCGCCGAAAGACTCAAAGGCGTTTTGGAATGTCGGCAGGAAAATCCGCGCAAACGCAAAAATCGGCGAAGTGCTAATGGACGCGCGGGTTTTATTGTCAAACGCCGACATTTCCCTTTCTGCGGACGAATCCCTGCTCCGTCTAAAAATATCGAGAGCCTCCCTATTGGACGCCTCGCTATCAGGCGACGCCGAAATATTTTTTGACGCCTCCGCCGCCGCCCCGTACACGGCGCGCAAAATATTGGCAAAGCTCGAAAACTTCGAGTCCTCAAAGATTTTCGCCGACGAAAAATACCCCTTGCTAAGCGGGCTTTTCAACGCGTCAATATCGGCGAGCGGCTCCGGCAACAATGCCTCCCACCTATTCCAATATCTGACTGGCAACGCGGAGATAAAAGGCTCTAACGGGCGGCTTCTGCTCTTGAAGCCCGATACCGTAGCGGGCGCAACAGCGGGGCTCGCCGGAACTGCACTAAAAATAACGGGCGCGGTGCTCGACAAGAAAGAGGGAATTGTTTCTGGCATTGGCGACATTGCGTCGCTATTGTCGAGAATCGAGTATGAATCGGTTGATTTAAAGCTCTCGCGCGACTCCCAAACCTACGATTTCAATATCGTATCCGCCAAAATAAAAACCCCCGACATGCTCTTTGACGCCTCAAACGGCAAAATCGTCTATAATCCCGACAAGCCTTTTGGCGAATCCGACATAGACATTCCCGTAAACATATTAGTCTTTGACACTCCAACCCAAAAGGTGTTTGCGTCGGCCGGTTTTGCAAAAAATAAATCCGACAAGGTAAAAGACGCCTATGAAGCTCTATCCTTCAAAATATTCGGGACTGTTTCAAAGCCTGAAAACGACTTGATGCAAGCTCTCTTGGGCAAACGCGAAAACAAGTCCGACGATTCCGCGCAAGCTATAAAAAATTTAGGCAATTCGATTTTCAATTCCCTATTTAAAAGGGATAATTAATTGCAAAATGAAAAAGACAGTAAGAAGCATATCAAAAATGAAAGACGGGGAAAAAATTGCCATGATAACCGCCTACGACGCAATATTTGCAAGGCTCGCAGACGAAGCGGGAGCCGATATGATACTTGTCGGAGACTCCCTGGGCAACACCTTCCTCGGATTCGACTCAACAGTTCCGGTTTCCCTTGAGATGATGCTGCACCACACAGCTGCGGTCGCGCGCGCGAAAACCGACGCGCTCGTAGTTGCCGACGTTCCGTTTGGCTGCGCTCATTTTGAGTTCGACAGGCTTCTCGACGACTGCCGCGCGCTGTGCCAGAAGGCGGGAGCTGAGGCGGTAAAAATCGAGGGCGGCGCAAAAATGGCGGACAAAATCAGGCGGCTTTGCGACGCTGGAATTGCCGTTATGGGGCATATAGGCCTCCAGCCGCAGCAGGTTTTAAAACTTGGCGGATACAGAAAATTCGGCAAGACGCGCGAGGAGATAGACGAACTCGTCGCCGACGCAAAGGCCCTCGAAAACGCGGGAGTGTTTTCAATAGTCCTCGAGATGTGCGACGAGGCCGCCACCGAAGCCGTCACCGAAGCCGTTGGAGTCCCGACAATCGGCATTGGCTCCGGACCTAAAAGCGACGGTCAGGTTCTCGTCTGCACCGATATCCTGGGGCTTTCAAAATACACTCCGCCGTTTGTAAAAAAATACGCCGAGATTTCGGGCGAAATTTTGAAAGCATACTCACAGTATGTGGACGAAGTCCGCGGCGGCGAATTTCCAGTTTCGTCGCAGAAAAAATGAGAGACGGCGACAAAATCTACGAAGTCCGCAATTCGCCCATTCACGGAAAGGGCGTGTTCGCCGCGCGCGACATAAAAAAAGGCGAGCGAATAATAGAATACCTTGGAGAGAAAATCTCGAAGGAAGAGTCAAACCGCAGGGGTGTCGAGAGGGAGGAGCTCGCGAAAAAGACTGGCGAAGGCGCCGTGTACATTTTTGAGCTGGACGACCAATGGGACATTGACGGGAACTTTGACTACAACGACGCCCGCTATATAAACCACGCCTGCCGCACAAACAGCGAATCGGTCTGCGAAGACGGCCGCATATTCATATATGCAACGCGCGATATAAAAAAGGGCGAAGAAATTTTATACAACTACGGCTACGCATTTGAAAATTTCATAGACCACCCGTGCAAATGCGGATTCCCCGAATGTGTAGGCTATATAGTTGCCGTCGAGGACAGGCTAAAATTAAAAAAGAGGCTCCGCGGTAAAAAGCCGAAAAAATCGCAACCCGGCGCCTCCCATAAAAACGCGCATTTTTAAAATAATGTAAAACTATAAGAAATCATGAAAAAACCGCAATTAACAAAACCGCTTGCAATAATCGCGTCCGCCCTGCTTTCGGCGTGCGCCGGAAAAGTTGAATCCCAACCAGAGACCGCTCCGCAACCCGAAACTCCGCCGATAAAATCCGACAAACTCTGCATATCCGGAGTCTATCCGCACCTTGCATGGTGGAACAACGAAGGCGAATGCGGAACAGGCGCTGTTGTGCCGTGGGCGGGAAAGCTCTGGGCCGTCACATACGGGCCGCATTGCGTGTACAAATCCTCCGACAAACTTTACGAGATATCCCCCAATCTCGACAGAAAAATACGCTCCGAGAGCCTCGGCGGCACACATGCCAACCGAATGATTCACAAAGAATCCAACCAGCTTTTTATCGGCTGCTACGCGATAGACTCAAAGGGCAATGTCCGCGCCATTCCGAGGAGCGCCATGCCGGGCAGGCTGACCGGCAACGCGCGCTCAATCACAGACCCAAAAGGCAAAATATATTTTGCCACAATGGAAGAGGGCCTGTATGAAGTCGATGTAAATTCCCTCAACGTCACGGAAATCATACGCGACGGCAACTTAAAAGACCACCCCCAAAAAACCGATAAAAACGGAAAAGTAGTCCCACAGCCGAAAAAGTCGAAACTTCACGGATACCACGGCAAGGGTTTTTATTCCGGCTTTGGAAAGGCGTTTTATTCAAACAACGGCGTCCACCATAAAAATGTCGAAAAGGATCCGACTCTAAAATCCGGCGCCCTCGCGGAATGGAAGCCCGGAGACGGGGATTGGACCCCCCTGCGCATTTGCCAATTTACCGAGATAACAGGCCCCGGCGGCATTTACGGCTCGCCTGATCCTTACGAAACGCCCATTTGGGCGCTCGGGTGGGATCCCAAATCCGTAATATTAATGCTAAACGACGGCGGAAGATGGTCGTCGTACAGGCTCCCCAAGACAAGCCACTCCTACGACGGCTCCCACGGCTGGAATACGGAATGGCCGCGCATAAGGGAAATCGGGGGAAAAGACTATCTTATGACTATGCACGGGGCATTCTGGAAATTCCCGCCGACCTTCTCAAACGCGGATACGTCAGGAATCCGCATGCGCTCCTCCTATTTGAAGGTCATTGGCGACTTCTGCAAATGGCAGGACGCAATAGTCTTTGGCTGCGACGACTCCGCCCAAAAGGAATTTTTGAACAAGCGCAATTTAAAAGGCGAGAATATCTCTCCAATAAATTCGAACTCCAACCTCTGGTTCGTAAAGGAATCGGAAATCGACGCGCTCGGCCCGGATATTGGAAGGGGCAGCGTATTTCTGCGCGAGGACGTCAAGGCCGGGACACTCTCCGACCCTATGCTCGCAGGCGGATTTAAAAACAGGCTATTGGTACTCGACCATAAGTCTCCGACGCCGCTAAAAGTCGAGCTGTTGAAATCGGACGGCAAAGGGGATTTTAGAAAATTCGACACTCTTGAAATCCCGGCAAACAGCTCAAAATTTATACTATTGCCGCCTGCCGAATGGATAAAGGTCCGCCCGCTTTCGGACGCAAAAGAAATGACCGCACACTTCCACCTGACAAACCCGGACGTACGCTCCGACAAAATATCGAATATTTTTGACGGACTAATGCGCGCCGATTCCCCCATGAAGGGCTCTGCGGCCCTGCTCAGGGCACTCGACAAAGAAAGCGGAAAGCTTGGAGCCTACGCATACAATAGCGACGGCACAAAAGTCTCCGAGCTCGGAACGTATTCGCTTAATTGGCAAATGAAGCTCGTTAAAGACGGAGAAATAGACTCTAACCTACTTAAAAAGACTGCATTCGAGCCCAAAGGCATAACTTACGACAAAGACTCCGTACTCGTAATAGAGGAAGGCAAACGGTACAGGCTCCCCCGCAACCCTAAATACGACGGCAAAACCGTATTCGGCACTCCAAGACTTGCCCGCGAAGTCGCCACCGAGCGCGACCTTTTAAACTGCGCCGGCACTTTTTATGAACTGCCTGCCGTAAACGCACAGGGCTTTGCAAAAATTCGTCCGATTGCCACCCACAACCTAAAAATCTTCGACTTCTGTTCATACCGCGGGCTGATGATTTTTAGCGGAGTCTCCGAAGGGGCTGCGGCGCTCAAAAATCCGCATATTATCACTTCTGAGGACGGCAAGCTCTCCTTCTGGGCGGGCGTTATAGACGACCTCTGGAAGCTCGGCAAGCCAGTCGGCGTCGGAAGCCCGTGGTACGAAACATCGGTGAAAAAGGGCGAGCTTTCGGATCCGTACATTTTGACGGGATACGATAAGAAAACGCTAAAAGCCGTCTCGGATTCAGATGTAGATCTCGAAATACAAGTCGATATAGACGGAACGGGACTCTGGGTTGACTACGCAAAAATCTCCCTTAAAAAAGGCGAGCCCTTTACGAAGAAATTCGGAGATGACTTGAAAGGATACTGGATAAGATTCAAGGCCTCCGCTCCCGCAAAAATAACAGCGACTCTTATCTACGAATAGTTTTATCTGACAAAACAAAAACGCCGCTTAAACGACTAAGCGGCGTTTTTTTGAGCCTTCAATACGCCCGATATTATAAAAATATCCCACGCCACAATACAGGTATAAACGCTAAAATACGTATTTTAGCGTAGCCGACCAAAACATATGTACCGGATGCCCCTGCCCGTTAAATTCAGCCGTTCTTAAAGTGTACGACAAGTCGAGCTGCACGGACTCGTAGCGCGCGGACAAGCCGGCTATAAATTCGCCGACAAGCCACTTTGGGGTGACGCTTCTGCTGTGCGCAAAAGTATTCCCGTCAAGAGTGATGTCGTAGCCTACAAACCGCGCCGCGCCGCCCGCAAAACCGTAAAAATGCCAGTCGGGAACTCCGCCCTCCGGAAGCCATGCGACATCGTTTCCCGAAGAATAGTCGATTCTGTTAGGCTCAAAATTATACGGAAGATTTTTGCCGAAGCGCATGAACGCCCTGACTTCGCCCTGGGTCAATACATTTCCCAAGTCCGCCGCGGCGGAGCCTATTGCGTCGAAATCCAAAGCCCCTATTCTTTCGCGTACAAGCCTCTGCGAATGCCTGTACGACAACACTATGCCGGGCTCGTTTTTTATCTGGGTATGCCAACCCATCGGCCAGTCAGCGTCGATTACACTGTGGTAGAGCTTTTGCGTGTCTTCTGCCAGCGATATTGGGCCGACGACCCCGAGGTTTACCGTAAAAGAATCGAGCGTGTCGCGCGTGGCCACATGGGCGCCGAAGCTCGCATACAGCCAGCCCGCGTAGGGCCTGTCTGTCTCGGGCGGATTGGGGGTGCTTATGTCGCTCGGCACATACATTGCCTGCCCGATTGACACGCTTTCGTACGCCTGCGCGCCGTCCGGAGCAAAAAGATTAAGCAGCGCAAATTGAAGGCGGCTTGTCCAAAAGTCGCTTCCGCTCTGAGTGTAGGAAAGTTTTAGACCGTTTGTATAGTACCTGTCGGAAAAGCGAAAATCATTTTCGACAGTAAATGAAAGCGCATGCCAATCAGATGCGCAATCCGCCTTGCGCACGGCTTGCGAGGCGTTTAAAGAATAGGCAAACACAGGCAATACGCACGCCAGAATATTTGACAAAATAAAAGCGGGTCTCATACTCGCAAATATGAGAATCACATCGGGCTTTGCAAGAGGAATATTGCTGGACTCCCCCCGCGGGAAATCCACACGGCCCGCGACAGACGCCGCAAGGCAGGCGATTTTCTCGTCGTTGGGCGGTATAGTTGAAGGGGCGTCGGTCATAGATATGTTTGCGGGAACAGGTTCTTACGGATTGGAGGCTGCAAGCCGCGGCGCCGCAAGCGTCCTTTTTTTTGAAAACGACAGGAACGCCCTCGGCGCGTTGCGCACAAATTTGGAGCGCGTAAAAAAGGCGGTCACCTCTGCGGGCGGCGGTTTTTCAGCAAAAATACTGCCGTGCGACTGCCTAAAAATCTCCGTACCGCCTGAAGAAAAACACTTCGACATAATATTTGCCGACCCGCCCTACTCGATGCTCTTAACCCCCGATACATTGTCGAAAATTTTGGGAATATTCGGGCGATTAAATGGCGGCGGCACGATTTTTGCGCTTGAAGCGCCCGCCGAATTCGACCTTAGTACCGCAACTCCCCCCGCCGGCTGCGAATTTGAAATCATAAAGCGCCTCGGGAAATCCTCCATCGGCAAACCGTCTCAAATAATATTTAGAATAAAGAAAATATGAACGAACTCGACACAATAATAGAAATTGCATACAAAAAAAACGCCACCGACATACACCTGTGCGCTTCCATGCGCCCGAGAATAAGAATCGACAACGCACTAATTGAAACCACTGAATGCGGCATAGTTGATGTTGAAACCGCAATAGGACAAATTTTCGACAACTTAACTCCGGTTGAAAAGAAAATTATGGAGGAGAGATACCGGGCGGGAGAAGATGTTGACTGCGCGTTCTCCTGCATATCGGGAATGAGGCTTAGGGCGAACATATACAGAAGCCAAAACGGCACAGGCGTAGCCCTGCGAATAATTCCCCCAAATAGAATGACTGCAAGCGAAATAGGCCTTCCGTTTTCAGTAACGAGTGTTTGCAGGCGCAAGAGCGGCCTATTCTTAGTCACAGGCGCGAACGGTTCCGGCAAAAGCACTACGATTGCGGCTCTATTAGACATTATAAACAATACGCGCAACGCCCATGTACTGACTATCGAAGACCCCATTGAGCACATAATCCGAAGCCGCAAATCCCTTGTGACGCAGCGCGAAGTCGGCGTGCATACCCCCGATTTTTATTCGGCGTTGCGCTCAAGCCTGCGCGAAAATCCCGATGTAGTTGTCCTCGGCGAAATGCGCGATATTGAAACGACGAGAACTGCCATAGAATTGGCAGAGACTGGCCACCTTGTGATTGCCTCCTTGCATACACGCACGGCGGTATCGACAATCGACAGGCTCATAGGGCAATTTGAACCTGCCGAGCAGGCGCAAGTAAGAATGATGATTTCCGAAAACCTAATAGGCGTATTGACCCAGACGCTTCTTGCAAGAAAGAGCGGCGGGCTAATTGCGGCGTTTGAAGTGCTCGTCGCAAACTCGGCAGTCCGAAATCTAATACGAGAGCAAAAAGTCCCACAAATTTACAGCATAATGCAAATGGGAAGGCGCGAAGGCATGTGCACTATGGAAGACTCCCTGTTATCGCTCGTTGACAGCGGCACAGTATCGGCGGCGGAGGCTGTCTCAAAATCCGCATTCAGAAACGATCTGCTCGACAAACTGCGCGCGAGTCCCAACGTGGATAAAGCCGAGCTTGAAGACATATATTAACGCCCGCAGACCCTCCTATATCATTTGCGCACGTGCGCAGCGCATTAAAACACAAAAAAACCCGAACCATTTGGTTCGGGTTTTTGCACAAAAGTTTCTTCTATTTGCGCCTGCGGAGCGCATATCCAACAGCCAAAGCCCCAAATATCAATGAGAGGGCGGCGGGTTCGGGAACCTGCACGAATGTCACTTGCAGAGTGTTGTCGCTCCAAGAGAAGTCCGCAAGAGCATTATTTATTATTGCGCTAAAATAGTCGTCGGCATCGGAATCCGTAAGCGAGTTGCCTTCCGCATCTTCAAACGATCCGGCAGATATCAAGTCGTACGTCGCGCCCAAAACACTTTCAGCGTCAAGCCCGGAAAAATCCATTACTATTTTTTCGCCGCCTTCCTTTACGAATTTTCCGTTTACTGTAATTTTATCGGCAGTGCCGCCATGAATAGATTCAGGTGAAAATACAAATTTTCCACCCGCCCACGAAGCCGAGTTGAACGCAGTACCTCCCTTCATCGCGCTAAAACTCCCGCCCTCCATGCGCAAAGATCCGGAACTTATCGGAGAATAAAATACAAAATCGCCTTTTTTTACAGTCACGGAAGTTATAATATCAGCTTTTGCGCTGGTGATATTCATCGTCTGCTTTCCGTCGCCGTCCATTGTAATAGCAAAAGAGTCATTATAACTCCCATTTTCACGGATAAGCGCCCCTTCATAGTAAGTGATTACTCCGGCAGCGTTAGTTAACGTCAAGTTTGTCTTCGCGTATATGGGATCCCCCTCAGCCGTACTTCCGTTTATTAAACCTGTCGCAAGGGTTCCATATCCGTTTATGCCGCCTATGGAAATATTTTGATCTCCAAGATATCCACCGCCGAGCCTTCCAAGCGTAAAACGAGTATCTGCCTGCCCCTCCGCATAATTTAACTGGGCAACATTGTGTATTACAATCCCCTTCTCCTGATCCGTAGCAAGACCAAAATAAAGATATTGATAAACCTTAGAAGCGGACGTATCAAGGATTATCGCGGCTTTTAACCCAGTCTTTGAATCTACGGCAGCATTTTCACCTATTTCTATTGAGGATGCAACTGTCGATTTCCAATCGCCTCCAATATTTATTATCGGACGACTTATATATTCGGTTCCATTTATATTTTTGCCGGCTCCGGTGGCATTAAATATTATCGACCCTTTTATAGTGAGCGGGTTATCTCGCCCCCTTATGCCAACGCATCTCCAATCTTCGTTCTTATATAGGTATGTATCTCTGACATAGACGTTGCCGTTTATTGTAGAACCTTCTTTTACGGTTTCTATAAACAGCCTTGCCCCAATATACAATCCGTCAAAAGAAATGTCATTTACCTCTTTAAAATTTGATATGGTAATCTCTTTTGTAGACGTTAAGTGGTTGGAAAATATAGCATTGTCCGCCGCGCCAGGCGCTCCGTTTGGAGTCCACGCAGACTCGCTGTCCCACGAAACATTTTCAAGAGAGTTAAACTTATAATCGACCGCGCCGAAAGCCATTGGAAGCACTGAGAAGCCTATGAGGGAATTTTTTATAATCTTGCTTAGCATATTAACGAAATTTTTTATTTTATATTTATAAACTTAGAAAAATGTCAACACTAATCTCAAACGTTTGATTAAGAAAATTATCTCCCTTAATAATAGATTCTTCAATAAAAAATACAAAAAAACTTTGAGGGCGTTTAATAAATGCCAAACCCGCGCGAACTAAAAAAAATTAACTTAACGAATAAGCGCGAAAGCTTTTTAGAGTTTTTTGGAAATTATCCCAAATTCCCGTTCTGGTTAATAAAAAATAACGCTATATGCCCGTAAAAAACTGCTCCCGCAAAACTATAAATACTTCAAAAAAACTTTCGATTTGCGCGCGCTTTCCACGTATTTTGCGTATCTTTCTTTGGGAAGGCATTCAGGCGATACCTCTTCAAACCCGCATACATCGGTAAAGAACGGCGCACTCTTTGTGCTTAAACAAAATAAACGCTTAAATCCCGCCTTCCGAGCCTCGCGCTCTACAAATTCCGCCATGAGCGTCCCAACGTTATGCCCCTGGTAAAACGGCTGGACATGCAGACTCGCCAATTCAGCGGCCCCCTCGCCTATATCAAGCAGGCTCACTATCCCTATAATGCTGGAATCAAGCTCATAGACAAAATAGCTGCCTATGCGCTCCTTTATTTCCTCAAACGACCTGTAAACGAGATTCTGCGTGCGCGCCGACACCATCGATAAATGGTAAATTGCGCTCGCGTCGTCAGGTGTCGCGCGGCGGATTTTTTGATATTCGTCGGCGTATATCATAGTTCCGCAGCCTACCTTTTCAAAAAGCTCCGTGAGCAGGCAGGCAAACTCGTCGCCGTCAAGTATGTGCGCGCGCCGCGTGTGAGTGCTGTCGAGCGCCTTCAAGGCGTTGCGGCATTTTGAGAGCAGCTCGGGCTTCAAAAGCTCCGGAGAATTTTCAATAAGCCCCCTCAGCTCCTCTACCGGAAAAGCCTTCGGATTGGGATTGTCCACAAGTATGCTCGCCGACGACGTAAGGTATATCAATTTTGTGGCGCGCAGCCCCTCGGCAACTTCCGAAGCGAGTGAATCGGAATTTATCCTAAATATTCTGCCCCTTCTGTTTACCGCTATCGGCGTCAGAACCGGCACCATTCCAAGCGAAAGCAGATCCGACAGCGCCTTGAAATCTATTTTTTCCGTCTTGCCTGCGTTGAGGTAATTAACCCCGGATATTATGCCGACCTCCGTGGCTCTTACAACATTTGCCAAAACACAGCGCAGATCCCTCGTCGAAAAAGTATCCGCAATCGCCTGCGCAACAAAGCCGGCTATTTTGCGCGAAAGCGAAAGGGTTGCGTCGTCCACCGGATTTTCGCCGTGGACGTCGCTAATTTTTATTCCGCGCTCGCGCGCTCCCTCCACAAGCTGCCTGCCTATGCCGTGCACGAGCACCACGTTTATCCCCAGACTCCTCAACACAGCTATGTCGGTCACGACATTTGCAAAGTTCGGGCCAGCGATTATCGCGCCGTCTATGGCTATCACAAAAGTCTGGTCGCGGTATATCGGCACATACTCCAAAATTCCGCGCAGGTCGGAGGCCTTTATGCTTACCTTGCGGATATTTGTATTGGTCTTTTCCATTTGCGGGAATTTTGAAGTTATTGCCGTTAGGAAGCACTACGCCCTGCTTATGTACGTATTGTCTTCCGTGCGGACCTTTACAATGTCGCCCTGCTTTATGAAAAGAGGAACTTGTATAACGACTCCGTTGGCGAGTGTGACGGGCTTGGTCGGCGCCGAGGAAGTGTCGCCCCTGAGGCCTTCGGCGGCTTCTGCCACTTTTATTTCCATATTGTTCGGCAGTTCTATCGACACAGGATTTCCGTCCACAAAGAGTATATTGTACTGCACTCCCTCAACGAGCCATTTTACGTCGTCGCCGATAGTCTCCTTCATTAGGACGATATCGTCGTATGTTTCGGGGTCTATGAAATGGAAGTGGTCGCCGTCAACGTACGAAAATTCAAAAGGCTTGTTTGTCGTATGGCAGAACTCCACGGAATCGGTCGAGCGGAATTTGACCGCCGTCGACGAATTGTTCGACAGGTTTCTCAGAACGGTTTGCACAAACCCTGCCTGTCTGCCCTGCGTGCGGTGCAGCATGCTCATTACGGCGTGCGGAACACCGTTATACATTATAACTCTTCCTTTTCTTATGTCGGTTGGTGATGCCATATATTTTGTCTTTTGTAATTTCGGGCCCCCAAGTGCTTGCGGGGACAATGCGATATATTTTTTTAGGTTAAATGTTTGAAAAGGCGGCGGTCAACAATTTTCTCTAACGCCGCAGGCGGGCTTTACACCCACTCCGAATCCCTCCAAAGTAAGGCATTTGCTATGGAGCGCGCAAAGAACGGGCCGCGGTAAATCATTCCCGAATATATTTGCACAAGGCTCGCGCCGGCGTTCATCATCTCGCCCGCGCGCGCGGTGTCGGTTATCCCGCCCACCCCTATTATGGGAAGCTTTCCGTCGGTTGCCTTTGATATGTATTTTACTATCTCTATGGATTTTTCAAACAGAGGCTTTCCGCTCAATCCGCCGGTCTTCTCGTACTCGGGGTGGTTGGCAGGCCGCGAAACTGTCGTGTTTGTGGCGCATATGCCGTCGAGCTTCAGCTCCTCGAGTATCGAGAGTATCGCGTCTATCTCCTCGAACGAAAGATCGGGGGCAATTTTTAGCACTATCGGTATCCGTGGAACACCGAGCTTTTTCGAACGGTCGTCGTTTGCCTTTGAGACGGTGGAAAGCAGGTTTGGCAGATAGTCCTTGCCTTGCAGCCTTCTGAGCTCAGGCGTATTCGGGCTGCTGACGTTTATTACAAAGAAATCGGCGAAGTCGGCGAGCGCGTTAAAGCTGAAAAGATAGTCGGACGCGGCGTCTTCGAGGGGCGTTATTTTGGATTTGCCTATGTTTATGCCGAGGGGGCATTTTCTGGTAAGCTCCCTATTGCCGCCGAGCACTTTCGCGAGCCTCGCGGCAATCTGTTCGGCGCCGTCGTTCGGAAATCCGCAGCCGTTTACAACCGCCTCGCTCGAGGGATAGCGGAAAATTCTCGGGCGCGGATTCCCCGTCTGTTTGAGCATTGAAATCGTGCCAATCTCTACATGCCCGAAACCGAGGGCGGCGGCTCCGCGCCAAGCGTAGGCGTCTTTGTCGAAGCCGGCCGCGAGCCCTACCCTATTCGGGAATTTTAGCCCGAACAATTTTATCGGCTTCGGCGTTTTTATCAGGCTGAAATATTCCATCGCAGCCCTCAGCGGCGGAACCGCTCCAACTATCGACATCGCCTTCAGCGCGAGTTCGTGCATCGTCTCCGGATCTTGCGTAAACAAAATGGGGCGCAATATGTTTTCGTACAGCGTATCCATATATAAAAAAAACTTGTCTGCTTTATACCCCTTACCGCCCCCGCGGGCAAGACAAAATCGCGCCCATTCAAAAGCCGATAAAACTTGACTCCCCCCTCTTGCGGATTCATTTGTAATAGAGCGACCGCAAAGATATAGGCGCTATTTCCAAGCCAACCGCACCAACGCCCGACATTGAAACTATTCTCCACAAAAAATATTGATTCAGGAAATTGGACGTCAGTTAGCATTTTCGCCCTGCCGTCGCAATTCAAGGGATACAACGCGGGCAAGCTTTCCGCAGACGTAAAGGCGGGGTTTAATGTAGCGGTGCTCTCGTTCCCGATAAATATGGCGTACGCGCTCGTCGCGGGGCTTCCGATATACTACGGAATTTTCGGGGGGATAATTTCGGCGGTCGCCGCCCTTTTATTCTGCCGCTCCATATACGTCACGCTCGGCCCGAGCAACGCGTCGGCTGTAATGCTGCTAAGCTCCTTCGCCGCGGCGGGCTTTGAAAGCGAAGTTGGGCGAATGGCCGCACTGCCCGCAATCATAATGTTCGTCGGCATTTTCCTAATGCTTGCGAGCGTTTTTAAGATGACGTTCATGATTGCGTACATCTCGCGGACTGTAATAATAGCGTATGTCACTGTCGGGGCACTGCTGATTGTTGCAAACCAGACAAAAAATATCCTCGGATTTTCATTTCCTGAGGGGACATTTATAACGACCCTCGTAGATATGGTTGCCGCCACCATAAAATGCCTCAAAAATACGGACCCGTGGTCGGTCGCGATGGCAGGCGCAACTCTGCTTATTTTCGCGCCGCTTAAGCACTGGGCAAAGCGCCTGCCGGCAGAAGGCATAACGCTGCTCTTATGCGCCGGAATTTGCTATATATTGACGGAGCACGCCGGCGCAAAAATCGACAGGCTCACGGCGGTCACCGCACAGGAATGGAAATTTACACTCCCGAATTTCGACATAATCGGCGTCCGCGAAGCCGCCCTCTCGGCGCTCGCGATTGCATTGCTTGCGACAATTGAGGCGGTGTCTATCGGAAAGAGCCTCGCATCGTCGAAAGCCGACAGGTTCCCGGTAAACCAGGAGATATTCGCACTCGGGGCGGCGAATGTCGCGTGCGCATTCGGCTCGGCAACGGCGGCGTCGGGGTCGCTTACGCGCTCGACTATCTCGGTGCTAAGCGGCGCAAAGACTACCCTTTTCAACTTTTTTTCGATAATAATAACGCTTGCAATACTGCTTATATTCGGCTCCGCAATAGAATACGTTCCAAAGGCGACGCTCGCGCTGATTGTCGTTTACACAAGCCTCACGCTGATAAAGCCGCACAACATAAAGCTTGCGCTCGCAAGCACGAAAAGCGACGCTCTCGTGTTTGCTGTGACATTTCTCGTCGGCACGTTCAGCACGCTAGACGACGCGATTTACGCAGGCATAGGAATTTCACTGCTGCTGTTTCTAAAAAAAGCGAGCGCGCCGGAAGTCGTGGAATACTCAATACGCGACGACGGTGAGCTCCAAAAAGTCGGCGGCGGCGAATCGCACCCCGCGCCCGAGCTCTCGATTGTGCACGTGGAGGGCAATATGTTTTTTGGCGCGTCCGACGTTCTGCAAAACCAGCTCCGAAGAATATCCGCCGAGCCCCACCTAAAAGTGCTGATTTTAAAGCTGCGAAACGCAATAAACTTCGACGCCACAAGCGCGATGGACTTGGAGGAGCTCGCGCGGAGGATGAAGTCTGGGCGCCGCACGCTAATGCTGTGCGAAGTGCGCCCGGACGTAATGAGGGTGCTCAAAGGCTCGGGCGTATACTGCGTAATAGGGGGCGAAAACATATTTGAGAACGACGACGACAACCCGACGCTCTCCGCGGCGCTTGCCATAAAGCGCGCCCGCACGATGTTTGAAAAGGCGCCGGTTGTCGACATTTACGCGACGCGCCGCAAAGACGGGGAATAAAATGAGCTTAAAGATAATTGCAGTGGGGAAAATAAAGCGCGCCGAGTTGCGGACTCTGTGCGACGAATACTCAAAAAGGCTCTCGCGCTACGGCGGCGCGGAGATAATCGAGATAAAAGACTCCGACGCTGAAACCGAGGCCGGCGTCATGCTCGGCAAACTCGCTAATTTTAAGGGGAGAATATACGCGCTCGCCGAAGAGGGGAAAACGGCGACCTCGCGAGAATTTTCAAAAATGATTGAATCCGACCTGCTGCGCGGCGGAAGCGCATTCGTAATCGGCGGACCCTACGGCCTGTCCGATAAAATAAAGGAGAGAGCCGACGTTTTGCTGTCGCTGTCGCCAATGACATTCACGCACGAATTTGCGCGGGCAATACTGCTCGAGCAGATTTACAGGGCAAAAACAATATCGGCAAACACGGGCTACCACCATTGAGCCGAAATTTTTAAGTCAAATAAAAACAGTCTGCAATAATCCACGGAAATTTTATGAAAAACAATGCAATTAAAATTATTTTAACGGCGCTTGCGGGTTGCGCATGCGCGCTCTTAAACGCGGAAGATTCGCACGCCCTGCGCGCGTTCCCGATATCGTTTCCGGCGGAGGGATCCGCCCCGATAAAGACCGCGGCAGCCGTAATAGCGGAGGCTCCTGAAGACGCCGAAGGGCTTGTTGAAGCGGCAAAATCCGCAATTTCCGGCAAAACCCCCGTGGATAAAAACCAGATGCGGCGCGCCGCGGCATTCAAAAAAATGGTGATGCCCGACGCCTCGAAAATTTTAGCGACCGCCAAGCTCGGTAAATATTACGCAGTGTTCCCAACCGCCGGCAGGCAGCTCCCCAAAGGCAGGCCAAACATCAACTTTATGGTCTTTGAAAAATCCGCGGACGCCTACAAATGGCTGCCGTCCTTCAACGACCCGCTTTTGCAGATTATGGCGGACGCCGCCGCAAATTCATCGGAAATCGCCCGCGAAAACATCAAAACATTTTCCGAAGCCGACGCAAAAATCTTGGACGAACTCTTGAAAAAATCCCTTCCGTTTTTGAAATTTGCGAACGGGGCGTTTGTCTCATTGGAGGCAGTCCCAGGCGTGGACTCGCTCGAAGTCTCCAAATTTTACCGCAACGCCCAAGACATATTTTACTCGTGGAAGATTGAAGAGTACGGGGCGTTTTTAACACCGCGAACAAAAGCCGCCTTTGACGCCCAATACGGATCAATGAGCGAGCAGGACCGCAAAAAGGCTCTCGGCGAATATTTCTCGTGGGGCAAGAAATATTTGAAAGCCCTAGACGCCTCTCCTATACATGTGATGATTTTTAATAGGACAAAGCCCGGCAATACTCCGCGCCCCGACTTTGCCTATATACTAAAAGCCGGCCCCGAATTTAAAATCGCCGTGCTAACCGACAGCAAAACGCCGCTCGAAGCTTTTATGGGCAAATACATTTTCGCCGATCCCCCCTACATTGAAAACATATCAAAAAAGTTTGCCCCCGCTCAAAAATAACGCGCCTGTACCACCGCTAAAAAAGCCGATTCCGCACTGTTTAGAATTGTACGCCGCGCGGACGGCAGATTTTAGCGGTAAAGACGCTCGGGCTCAAGCCGCAGGCAAAATCTTTTAGCGCCCATTTCGGCGTCCCCGTCGCGTCGCAATAAGCAAAAAGAAAAGCGCGCAAAAAGTTAACATGCAAAAAATCTGCGCATTTTAAAGCGGTAAAATTTTTCATAGAAAAAAATCTTCGTAAAAAATCCCGCGCAACGCCGCACGGTACCGCGCCAGATTTCTCGACTCCGGCGCAGGCGGATAAAGCAGCCACAATAAAAAAAGCCCCGCTAATAGAGAAGTTTAAGGCTTTCCATCAGCTCAGACTTCGATTCCGCAAGCGGATGCGCTGATATATGAAAAGTGTCGCGCGCCCAGCCCGCCTCGGTGTTTATCCGCGCGAAAACTATGTCGTACCCGCAATCCCTTACCGTTTTGGCTATTTTGTAAAGCAGCCCCACCCTGTCGCGCCCGCGAACCTCCAATACGGTTTTTCCGCTCTCGCGGCGCATAAATACGTCCGAAAGCACGGACTCGTTCCTCCGCCGCCGGGAGCCGTAAAACATCGACTCCACTTCGCCGTCGAGCGAATGTATATCCGCCAGAGCCGCCGCCACCTTGCGCGAGAACATCTCCCTAATCCGCATATTATTCGACACCCCTCCGGATACGCCGGTCAGATAAAAAGTGTCTATTGTTATTCCGTCCGTGCGCGTCAAAACCTTCGAGCCTAAAATGTCGAACCCCGACACGCTCAGCACGCCCGCCAAAACGGAAAAAAGCCCGGCCCTGTCATTTGACACCGCGCAAACGCGCGTAATTGTACGGTTTGGGTCGTCTATCCATTCGAGCACTGGCAAATCGGGATTTTTTCTCTTTTTGAGAGCCTCGATAAGCTTTATGTGCATCAAAACGTCGCTTTGGTTGTGGAAGGAAAAATAGCTCGCCGGCATGCACAGCATGTGCTCTTCAAGCAGCTCCCTACGCCCCGCAAATTCGGGCGAAGAGCTCAATTCGGCAAGCGCCCTTAGCCGCTTCTTGGCAAAGGAGTTTTCCGCCCCCTTGCCCTTGCGGATATACAACAAAGTCTCGCGGTACAGTGTCTCGTGAAGCCCCTGTTTGTAAGAGTTCCAAAATCCCTCCGCCGTTCCGCGCGAGTCGCAAAATGTGGTAATATACAAAAGCTTCAAAGTCTCCTCGTCGCCCGCTATCGAAGCAAATTTAGCTATTTCGGACTCGTCCTCTATATCGTGCGACTGCCAAAACCTCGCCATCTCCAAATGGTTCTTTACGATTAAAACGACAGTCTCGATGTCTTCGTCCGGAACCCCGAGCCTGCGCAAGACCCTGCCGGCTATCTCCGCGCCTACCTCCGCATGCCCGCGGATTCCGTCGCCCTTGCCTATGTCGTGGAAGAATAATATCAAGTACGCGAGCATAGGGTTCCGCATTCCCGTTATGACCTTGTGGTAGTGCCAATATATGCCGTCCGATTTCCGCGCGCAAAAGATTTTGTCGAGGTGCGATATGCAGTTTAAAGTGTGCATATCGGCAGTATAGCGGTGGTAGAACTCGCGCTGCACCATGCAAGTTATGTCCATAAACTCGGGGATAAACCGACCAAGAACGCCCCAATAATGCATGACTTCAAGCGCAGGGAACACATTGCCCCTGCATTGGAGTATCGACAAAAAGCACCTGTTGTTGTCGGCGTCCGCGCGGAAGGCGTCGTCTATAAGCTCGCGGGCGTCTTTAAGCTCAACTTCGAGGGTGTCGCTCGGCGCGCAGCCGTACGCTTGGCAATATTGGAACAATCTAAGTATCCGAGCAGGCTTTCGCTTGAATACGCCTTTGCGCACGGCGCTTATTTCGCCGCGGTACGCGCAAAAGCCGTCCACGCTGTACTTGCGGTTGCGGGGCACGCGCGCCCCAAGTTGCCTCATCGTCGCGAGAACGTCTTTTGGCAGCTGTATGCCCATTCGCTTGCGGGCGGTCTTTGCGAGGGTGTCGATTACGCGGAAGGATTTGTAAACGGACCGCATGAAAGCCTCCACTTTTTCCTCCTCGCTTCGGCCAACAAATCCGAGGCGCTCGGCCACGGCAGGCTGCTTTTCAAAATCGAGAACGTCAGTCGGGCGGTTCGTCTGAAAATGCAAGTCGTTTCTCACTCTTAGGAGAAAGTCGAAAGCCCTTCTGAGCGCCTTGTATTCCGTGACAGAAAGCATACCCCTGCGCATAAGTTCCTCTATTTTCGGCACCCCGAAACTCAGCAAAGTCTTCCAGCGCATCGTCTGGAAGTCTCTCAACCCTCCGATTCCGTTTTTTACGTTCGGTTCCTGAATGTAGGGCGTCCAATTGAATGCGGCGTGGCGGTCGCGCTTTAAGCGCATAAGGCTGTCAAAATGGCTCTTTTTAGTGGATTGGCAGAGGGCTTCAAAAGCGCGCCTGAAGCGGGAATAAAGGGAGACTCCCCCACACAACAGCCGAGAGTCCAACAGGGAATTTTTTAAAAGTATGTCGGAAGACGCCTGCGATATAATTTCGGCTTCCGTGGCGCTCGTGTGGCCGAGCTTTAATCCGGTGTCCCAAAGCGGATACATTATGTCGTCAACCAGCAACTCTTTTATTTTGTCGCCGACGCCGTCTTCATATAGGAAGAGAATGTCAACATCGCTATTTGGGCAGAGCTCGCGCCTGCCGTATCCGCCGAGGGCAACAACGCAAACTTTCTCGCCGATTCTGCCGTCTTTTTTTAGCCTCCTTGCGAGAAATTTTTTCCAGAGAAATTTTATGACTTCGTCCACAGCCGCTGTCGTTGCCGCGCAGACAGCCCTGCCCGACACCCCCTGCAAATGCGCCTTCATCACGGCCGCGCGCGAGTTTTTCAAGCACGCTGCAACAGCCGCAGCCGCGTCTTCGCGCCCAGCCAGAAAATTTACGCACATGCCCGCCACTTCTTCGGGCAACTTAAAGCCACTCATATTTATAAAATTATATCGGCAAATCTTGTTGAAATTCGCAAAATATTCTGTCAAATTAAAAATAATTTGAAAGAAATATCCGCTTAAAAAGATAAAATTTCCCAAACGCACGAAAATGGAAGAAGAAATCATAAAAACAGATAAAACCCCGGCGCTTTTGCCGGCTTTGGGCATATTGGGCCTTGGCATTGGCACGGTCGCACTCGTACTCGGAATATTCGCCATGAAAAAGTCCGGCGACATATCGGAGTCCATGTCGGACAAAATAGAAAAAGCGGCAGCCCTGTCGCTTGAAATAAAAAAACTCAGCGACAGAACCGACGCCCTCGCGCTGCAAATCGAAGACATGAAATCCGGCGACGACAACCGCGTGGAAAAACTTGCTAAACAAACCAACGATGTAGTCATAAAGCTGAATTCAATGATTGCAAAAAATAGGGAGGCAATTAACGACTTAAACAAAGCCGTAGAAAAATTGGCAAGCCGCCCCGCGCCGTCCCGCGCAAGCTCGCAATCTGCCCAGACTGCCCAGGGAGCGCAATCCGACGCCCAGCAAACCCAGGCCTCAACAGGCGGCGAAAAAACCCACATCATTCAAAGCGGCGACACTTTTGCGAAGATTGCCATAAAATACAAAACGACAGTCGACGCCCTCATTCGCGCCAATCCCGATTTGCGACCCTCCCGCCTAATGATAGGCCAGAAAGTCGTAATTCCCCAATAACAGCGGTTGGGCGCATATCGACAACCCCTGTGCTATTCAGAGACGATCCCCTCAAGGGTTGGACGCATATAGGTCTCTGCAATTTGCAGATATACGCATGAATGGAGTTAGACGCATGTAGGCCACCGCAGAAACAAGCATGCACTTGCTTAGACGCAACGGTACTTTGCCTACGCCGCCTATTTTTGCAATGCAAAGTAATCCGCCTGTACGGAGTTTGCACAAAAAAAGCACAGCTACAAAATGTAGTTGTGCTTTTTTATTCCGCAGGAATTGTATGTAACTCGCGAGAATTTCTGCTATTTCAAAAATACGACCGAGGGGGTTTGCGCAACTACAAAAAACCCTGCTTTCAGAAATAATTAGCCCGCGCGGGTTATATGCAGCTTCTATTACCACGCCTATTTTTCGTTTTCAAATGCTATTAGTATGCACGGTGTCGGATGAGATTTCTAAAAAATTCGCATAAATGCAGAGTAGTAACGAGATACTTGCATAAAATAGAGAAATTTAAAAGTTGCACAATTCGCAGGGTAAAAAAGTATAATACCTTCCCTATGTTGGCACGGATTATTTTACCCCGCCTACCGCATGCAGATACCTACGGACAATTCATAACGCTTACGTTAAACATATGCGCCGATTGCAACATGCATAGGCAAACGCATACTATAAAATATTTATACAAATATTGTGAGTGCTTTTTATTGCGGGTTTAATTGGAAGCCTTTTTTATCGCAAAGACTCTTAGCAATAAAGCTGCAAAACTTCCGCTGCAACTTAGGCAACCTTAAAATAAAAGTTTAAATTTTCTCAGGTATTTTATTAAAAACCGTTTTCTTCAAATTTTCGCGCAATCGGATAAAAATTTTCATAAAAAAACACAGCAAGCCATATTGACTGCAAAAACTAAATTGAAAGCCGAATCGCCCGCTAAATGAACCGAATTTTACGAATAAAAATAACATACCGTAAAATTAAATCCTTAAAACTATGCCAGAATGCATTGCGGTGTAATGAAAATCTTCTAATTTTTTTGCAAAATTATCTAAAAAAAAGCGAAGCGCACTCATTCGTGCGCTTCGCATTATTTTTGGCCGTTATTCGCAATAGATTGGCTATTCCCATGAGCGTTCCGGGAGAGGTTCGTCCTTCTCCACGCGGTCGCGGTTGCCCTTGTTCCACCAATAGAACACGGGGCTTGCGATAAACACCGAAGAGAACGTTCCCGCAACTATACCAAGCATAAACACGAGCGAGAAGTCCACGATAATTCCGGTTCCGAAAAGGAATAGCGCGGCAGCCGCAAAGAATGTGCTTAAGCTTGTGAGTATAGTTCTCGACATCGTCTTGTTGATTGAATAGTTGATGATGTCTTTGAGCGACATTGTGGGCTTTAACTTCAACTCTTCGCGAATGCGGTCGAACACAACTATCTTGTCGTTGATCGAGTATCCCATGACCATAAGTATGGCGGCAACCATAGGCGCCGAGAACTGCCCAGAGCCGATTCCGAAAAGCCCGAATATCGCATACAGGCCTATCGTAACTACAACGTCGTGGAAAGTCGCGATAATAGCGCCGATACCGTAGCTCAACTCAAATCTGAACGCAACATACGCAAGTATCAATAGCAGAGAGAGGGCAACGGCGATAAACGCATCGCGGGTGATGTCGCCGCTAACCGACGCGCCGATGCTCTGCTGGCTAACCAATTTCAGCCCCGCATCCGGGAATTTTTGCGCGAGCAAATCGAAAACCTTCTGCCCCTTTTCGCTTTCAACTTGCAATACGAGATTTTCCGAACGCGTCGCCAAATCCGTTTGGTAGGAGGCTTGGATTTCCCCTATTCCCTCGTCGGAAGTGGAGGTGCTGAGAGCTGTTATGTTTTCTATTGGTATCTTTTTGTCGGGATTAAACGATACGGCAACAATGTCGCCGCCCGTAAAGTCGATACTAAGCGTTTTGTCCCCGCGGCTTATTAGAACCGCTACGCCAATTATAACAACCGTCCACGATATTATAAAGGACGCCTTTGCATATTTTAGGAAGGGGAAATTGGCGTCGCCGGATATCAGACCCTTAGAAAGCGCCTTTTTGATGATATTGTTTTTTATGGACAACTCAAGCAGCGCGCGGCTTAGAATCAGGCAGCAGAAGAGTGTCGTAAAAATACCTATCGCAAGCGTAAGGCCGAATCCCTTTACAGGGCCTGTGCCGAACGCCCAGAGGGCTCCCGCTGAAATCAAAGTCGTGAGGTTGGCGTCGACAATAGTCGAAAAGGCTTTGTCGTAGCCGGCTGTCAGTGACGCCCACAGATTTTTGCCGCGCAATGTTTCTTCGCGCATGCGCTCGAACACAAGTATGTTCGAGTCAACCGCCATGCCTATGGTTAGCACGAGAGCCGCAATGCCAGGAAGCGTCATTGTCGCCTTAAAGCTCGCGAGCACTCCGACGATAATAACAAGGTTCACTATTACGGAGAAAACCGCAATCAACCCCATTCCGCGGTAGAAGAAAAGCATAAATAAAATAGTCGCCGCAAAGCCGATTCCGGCAGCAACCATTGAGCTTTCCCTCGCCGTATCTGCAAGCGACGGCCCGACTTCGTTTAGAGAAGTGCGCTTCAGCCCGACAGCAAGGGGATTGTTGAGGGCGTTTGCAAGCTCGATAGCTTCGCGGCGCGTAAAATTGCCGGTAATCGAGCCTCTGTCCTTAATGACGCTTACAATATTCGGCGCGCTCATTAGGCGCCCGTCGAGCACTATCGCCAAAGGCTGCTTTGTTCCCGTGCGGTTGTCCTCCTCCAAAATAGAGCGCGTAATGCGTTCAAATACTTTTGCGCCCTCGGAGGTGAACTCCATTCCGACGGAGAATTTATTTGCGTCCTCCATAGTGGGGTAGGCGCGGCTTATTATGTCGCCGTTTGCCTCGGGTATGCGCTTGACGTACATGGGTTCTTCGACGAGCCTGCCATTGCGCTCCGTCTCCATAATCATCACTTCATAGCCAAACGGGATTTCCGAAATTGGCGGCTTAGCCGAGGACGGCCGCGCAGTGCGGTGCACGAGGCGGAATTCGAGCTTCGCAGGCCTCGAGAGCTCCTCAATCGCCTCGGGGTTGTCTTTCAGCGATACACCGGGCATCTGGACCTCTACTGCTTTTGAACCCATTATGCGGATAGTAGGCTCAGTGACGCCCAAGCCGTTTACGCGGTTGTTCATGACCGACAGGACGTCTTTGAGTTGCCCTTCGCGCGAGTACTGGTCTTTATCCAAATTGGAATCGTCGATTTCGAGCGTGAACGACACGCCACCCTGCAAGTCGAGTCCCTTTTTGAGCATTCCCTTGCTCTGGCGGTAAAGCTCTTTCAACAATATGTCGTTGCGCTTTTTTAGGTTGAGAATGTCGGATACGTTGACGTCCGGAAAATATTTGTAAAGGTCGATATTTTCGGCGTCGGCGTAGTCGCGGAGTGCGATATAAAGTGTCGGCGACTTAGATTTGTCGTTTTTGGCGGCAAGTTTGTCAACGCGGGCTTCGGCGGCTTTAAGAATTTTCGCGAATTCTTCTTGGTTCGCCGTCGCGCGGGTTTGTATATATGTTTCAAACGGCGTATCCGAGAACGGTATCATAGCCGATACCGCCCAAATTACGACGAGGGCCGTTATTATGAGTTTCCACAAGATGCTACGGTTGATTGCGGACATATTTTTCCTTACTATTATATAAATAAACAAAGGCGCGACGCTCGAATCGCGGCGCGCATTAAATCAATTATTTCTTTTGGGAATTGTCGGAATCCCCGGATACTTTTTCAGATATTGCGGACTTTATAAACTCTATCTTAACGCCGTCCGCAAACTTCACAACAAAAGTCTTTTCCTTGACGTTTGCTATGGTGCCGCAAGCTCCTCCAATAGTCATGACCTCGTCGCCAGTTTTCAGCTCGGAAATCATTTTTGCATGCGCCTTTTGTTTTTTGCGCTGCGGGGCAATCATTAGAAAATACATTGCCGCAAACATTAGCACTATAAACAGAAGCATTGATGTTCCGCCTCCCTGCGGAGCTTCTGCGGGAGCGGCGGCAGCTTGTGCGAAAATAGTCGATATGTAATCCATAAGCATAATAGTTATTAAAACTTGAATTAAACCCGTCTCAGATTTCTTATGCAAGAAAAAAATTCCCAACATTCATATAAGCAATAGTAAAATACACCGTTCCCCCATTGTTTTTTCTAAATGGCAAAAGTTGCGGTATATTTATAATATTAGAGAAAAAATGGCGATTTGGGCATCCTAAAAATTTTAAACACCCCATAGAGGGCGGTGCAAACGATTGAAACCCCCTAAAAATTTGCAATGGGACCGATAACTGACAAAAATCGAAAAAGTTCTCAAACGAAACACCCACTGGCGGACAAAAAAAACACCGACCGGCATACAAAAATTTCTTTACCGTAAAAAAAACCCCATCAAAAAAAACAAAACCGCCATAAAATATGGCGGTTTTCAAATAAGAAGCGATAAATATGACCTATTTTATAGTTTTTTTAGGTTCCGCTACATTCGCAAACTCGCGGGCGAGGTTTTGGAGCGTATTCGCGATAAAATTCGAGCGGTTGCGATTATCGCTTTCTGCCATTTTATCAATTTGTTCGACTAACGTCTGGGGCAAACTTATTGATATTTGCGTCATTCCGATCGTTTTCCCGGATCCTTTTTTACGTGCCATACTATTGTTTCCTTTTTTATTGGTTAGATAATTGACTCCTCCTATCGGTCGGACAATATAAAACAAGATAGAAATAAATTTTCAAACCTCACATTATCCGCCAATAGAAATTTTTTAAAAATTAATAAGAGATTGCTAACATAAAATTTATAGTCAAGTAATTTTTTGTGAAAATGTGGAGTTTTTTCAGAAATATAATAATATTGCAAAAAAGAATTACAATATATTAAAGCTTCCACATTCATATTATTTTTAATACTTTTACAAAGGAAATCGGAACTTTTAAAAAAACTTAAACTAATAATTTAGCATTTTTATTCAAATTTAAAGCACATGTCGGCAACCCATATTTTAGGTATATGAATCGGTAAATAATTTACCAAATAAAAAAATAAACGGTTGACTTTCACAAAAAAATGTTAGTTAATAGGACAAAGGGGGAGAATAATTTAAATGCAAGCTTTGTCTTGGAATATTTTATTTTTGCGCAAATGCGCATACGCTGCAATTTTTGCTGCATTTTTTGCGTTTGCAGCCCTCCCCGCTACAAACGCCGCAACTCCGGCAAAAGCTCCTGCAAAAGGCGCCGCTGCCGCCGCAAAAAAAGCCGCTGCCGCCCCTAAAAAGACTCCGCCAGCAACTGAATTAAAAATTCCGGAGCCGCCTGCGTCGGTCGGCGAAACAAAAATAGTTGAACCGGATAAATCAAAAATCCCCACCCCCGATAAATCAAAGCTTGTGCGAAGCGTTAAGTCTTTCTCCGAAAGGATGAAAGAACTAAACGACAAAAATAAAAAGAAAACAAAACCTGTAAAATTGCGCAAACATGTAGTCGATGCGCGCGTAGTCGCATGGGGGCGCGACGCCGAAAGCGCGGAAAACGCCGCCCTCGACAGCGCAAGGAGACTCGTCGGAGGCAAGGGTAAATTTCTGGTAAAAGACTCTGTTTTTTACACAGATTCTTCAAGCAAATATATTTGCGCTGTTCGTATAAATTTTAGCGACCAGATACCGGAAAACTGGTACATGGAGTCCGAAATGGCAACGGGCTTTGGGCGCGATTATGAACGCGCATATTCCTCCGCCATGATGAAAGCTATCGGCAAGGCAAAAAACATTCGACGCAAAAAGGAGTGGGGCAACGCCAAAGCCACAACAGAACTCGGCGTTATCCCTTACGACTGCACTTTCTCTGTTATAGGCAAAGATAAATACTGCAAATTATTTTTCAGATACTTTATGCCCCGCTAATTTTCAATATTTTCTACGTTTCTTCCAACAAGCTAACTATTAACGATATCCATATTAAAATTATAATTTTAAATATATTATAATATTTAATTTACAAAATATATAATATAAAATAATATCAAAATTTTATTTTTTTATTTTTATATTGTAAAAAATATGCATATAAATTAAATACTAAAAAAAAATAGTTGCGCAAACATTGAGTTTCTTGCAGGATTTTTTTTGATATTTTTACTTCACTTCCCACTAACACTTCTACCAAGCTAAATTTTTTTCATTTCATTTGCACAGTTATCGCCAGGTAGGGTCAATTATGAATACACAATAATATAAAAGTGTTTTAATTAACTTTGCATTATACATTAGGGAACCATTAAAAGCCTTTCGTACCGATACACTTCCCTTCTTTGAAAAGTTTTCGACATTCTCTCTAAAAGCGAATGTAAAAATGAAATTCCCTAAATTTAACTGTTTAATTTCTTTTATAAATATTATATTTGTTTTCGTAAGAAGAAGCAAATAAAACAATTCGTATAAGGAGGTTTTTATGAGAGCGTTTTTTTACCCAGCAATATTGTCTTTGGCCCTTCCCGTTTTTGGAGCGCCTCCAACACCAAGCGAACCCTCAACCACTTGGCTCGGCGCAACAGATGAATGGACGGACGAATCTAATTGGAGCAATGGCGTGCCGTCGGCTTCTACGTCTGTGCTTTTTAATTCAATGTACACCCAAAACATTTCCACGAAGGGCGACATTTATGTGAATGACTTAATCTTTGGCGACGGATTCGCGCTTGGGGATCTTGGCAACTACAATATTGGCGTATCGAAATCTTTAAATGTAAAAGGCGATTTATATTATACAAACCTCAGATCAGCATACTATGGCGGCATTCGTTTTTCGGCTGGAACAGGAGCCATATTCACAATAGAAGGAGACGCCACTTTCGAAGCGCGGACCCTTACGGACGAACAAAAGCAGACATACAAAGACGGCACTGTTGATGTGCAAATTGGCTCTGCGGCGACCACTTACCCCATGTTTGGCGAGTTTAATCTAAGCGGCAATTTAAACCTCATCGGAACGTCGTCTTACTTATCCAGAGTCAATTTGGCGGCGGAAACGGTAAATATCGGCGGAATTGTAAATCTGCAAACCTCAAACGCGCAATTTGCTTTAATGAGGGGTTCTATGAATAATCAAACGTACCTCACCAACCAATCGTGGGGAGGTCTGAGCGGCATGGGACGGTTATATGTAGAAACTGTAAACTGGAATACAAAATATTCTACGGAAATAATCGCAAACATAACCCTCAAAAATAAGACCGACCAGACTTTTACAGGCTACGTTGACATTGTAAACGGCACCGACGGCACCTACACAGGCTCCGGCGCCATACATTTGATAATGGATGCCGCAAACGCCTCCGCTACACAGACAATCAATCTCGGAGGTTCAAAGAGTTTTACGACCGTTTCAGTAAAGAACGGCACTTTAATATACTCCGCCCCCGCCGCCGCCGAATCGCTCACGGTTTCCGGCGGAACTCTGCTACTGTCGCACTCCGACACAACCCAAGGCGACCTCACCATTAGCGGCGGCTCTTTCGGCGCGACAATGGATAACGGAAGCGCAAAAGTAAAATCCCTGGCATACTCAGGCGGAAAACTCGTCTTTGCCACCGAGGGAATTTACGGCGGACTTCCCAACTCGATAGCTGTTGAAGGTAAATTCAGCAAAGACACTCTTGAAAAGATAGTAATCGACTTTTCAGGGCTCGATGCCGAAACTTTAATTGGCGAACCCGCGATGACGCTCATTACTGCGGGAAGTTTTGAAGGAATGTCAACATCCGTCGATGCCGACGAATACTTTGCGGCTGAAAACCTCATAAATGCCATTGCCGACTTCGCCTGGAACGGCAACTCCCTCACAGTAGCCTTCGCGCAGGTTCCCGAACCCGCGGCGATTGCGGCGGTATTTGGCGCGCTCGCGCTAGCTCTTGCCGCGCGGCGGAGAGGAAAGTAAGGCGGCTTGCGAATCCGCTTCCGGAATTGAAATAAAAATTCCCAAAACCGCTCCGGCTTGCCCCGGAGCGGTTTTGTTTCTATGGACGGAGCGGAAAAATCGCGCTTGCGCAAAGAAAAGGAAATCAGGGCGCTAAAATAATGGAGATTTTGGAAAAAATTTAATTATTTGTCTGAAATGTAGCAAATTAAAAGAAAACTGTAAAATCTTGACATATTTGCCCCTCGCGTTATCTTCCGAATTATTATGAAAAAGATATTTTATTTCTCCGTTTTAATTTCCGCCGCTTTTCTTGCGCAAATTGCGCCCGCCGACGCCCAGCTGCCCTCTTCGCCCCTGAACGAAGAGTACGCCCTGACGGGGGCGGAATCAGTCGGAAACACATGGGGAGGAACGTACGAAATCGGCGCCGCCGGCGTGCTGAATATTTCGGGCGGCGGAATGCTCACCGTCACTTACGGGCAGAACCAGTGGGGAACTTTTAGCAACAACGGCGTAGTAAATATCGGAACGGACGATTCCGCGGGAACGCTCATTATGAACTCTCCCGCTTCCTTTTCGCCGGGATGGTCGTCGTTTTTTTACAGTTCGGGAGAATTGAATATAGGGAAAGCGGGTTCGCTCACGTTTACCGGATACCTTCCGTCATACTGGGGGGTATCCGTAAACATAAAAAATTTGGATCTCGCCGGAACGGTTTCGGTCTTGCCAGATGGAGGGGTCGATTCGTATTTCAGGGTGGACAATCTGACATTGCGCGAAAGCGGCGCGCTCCAAACAAACGGAATGAATCTCTATGTCGAAAACGGCGTTTGGGATATTTACAGCGGGGGAATTGCGGCCACGAAACTGAGGGTGGGCGCAGGCTCCGCCACAATAAATTTGCGCGGCGAAAATCTGCTGGGAAATTTGAATGCCATTTCCGTTGACACCGACCAGGGCGTAAATCTCAAAATGAACGTCGAGGCGGACAATACCGTAAAAAATCTGGAGTTCCACTCCAATACGTCGATAGAGCTTTCCGTCGCCGAAGGGTCGCGGCTGCTGATAAACAATTTTACCACCAAAGACAACGGCGGCGTTTGGCAGGCGCAGAACGCGGAAATAATATTCCGCGACTGGAGCGACGGGTCGTTTTTCATCGGCAACTCCGACTATTGGATAGAGGACAACCGCCTGTACATTCCGGCGGTGGATACATATGTCGATCTGATCGCCTACGACGCAGACGGCGGGCTTTTGTCGGGGGTTTGGTCGTTTGAATGGAACGCGGATTTGAATCTCAACGAGTTGACGCTGACCGTTCCCGAACCCGCGGCGCTTGCGGCAATTATCGGGGCTATTGCGCTCGCAGTGTGCGCGATTAGAAAAAGGCGCTAAGGCTGGCTAAAACTTCAAAAAAAATGCCCGTGGCTTCCCGCTTTCGGGCATTTTTTATTTTTTATCAAAATGCCAAGCGCAAGTTTTTGCTTTTAAACGATACGCGGCAGCCAATCGAAATATAAAAATTTCTATACTCCCTCGCAAAAAAGCGCCCGCAAATTTAACAGTTTTGCCAAGTATTTTTTGAAAGAATATCGGTTTCCGACTATACCGACAGATACTTTGCTGCGGAATACCCCATAAATGCCATTTGCCTGCGGCTTATTGTAATCCGCTACCTTTTATAAATACAATAGAATTTTAATCTGCCCCCTTCTCCCGCTCTGCTTTCTCTCGATAAATTCGGATTCCCGACGGCGCGCCCGCAAATTTAAAAATTTTTTGCGCTAATTTGAAATCTTACGCAAATCTTGCCTGAAACATTTGAGGCAAAAATGATAAAAAAAACTCGGTTAAGATTGCGACAGCTTGCGCTTGACGCCGCTAAAAAATAATTCAATATGGAATTTTACATTTTTAGACTATGACAAATAGAAATCCGGAATACGATTTTACCGAAATAGAAAAACGCTGGCAAAAAAAATGGGACGAAGAAAAAACGTTCCACGCCGAAACTTCCGCCCCGTCAAAAAACGGGAAATATTACATTTTGGATATGTTCCCCTACCCCTCCGGCGCCGGTCTGCATATCGGACACCCTGAAGGATACACAGCCTCCGACATCATCGCCCGCTACAAATGGGCAAACGGATACAATGTTCTCCACCCGATGGGCTGGGACGCCTTCGGCCTGCCCGCAGAACAGTACGCCGTCAAAACAGGCACACACCCAAGCATTACGACTGCCGCAAACATCGATAATTTTAGAAAACAGATAAAATCCATAGGTTTTGCAATCGACTGGCAAAGAGAAATCAACACTACCGACCCGTCATACTTTAAATGGACCCAATGGATTTTCCTCCGCCTCTTTAAAATGGGGCTCGCATACGTCGACGAAAAGCCCGTATGGTGGTGCCCGGCTCTCGGGACAGTCCTCGCCAACGAAGAGGTAATCGACGGCAAGAGCGAAGTTGGCAAATTCCCCGTCGAGAGAAAAAAGCTGCGCCAATGGGTGCTGCGCATAACGGCATACGCCGACAAGCTGATAGAGGGGCTTGCGGGGCTCGACTGGCCAAACTCCACAAAAAGGCTTCAATACAACTGGATAGGCCGTTCGGAAGGCGCAGAAGTTGATTTTACAATAGCCGATTCCGCCGCGAAGGGCGAAAAATTGCGCATTTTCACAACGCGCCCCGACACTCTCTACGGCGCGACATACATGGTTATCGCCCCCGAACACCCGCTGCTCGACAAGCTCGTCTCTCCCGAACAGGAAAAAGAAGTTAAGGCGTATGTGAAATCCGTCGCATCAAAGAGCGACCTCGACAGGACGGATCTCGCCAAAAACAAGACCGGCGTTTTTACGGGAGCCCACGCAATAAATCCGGTAAACGGCAAAGAAATCCCGATATGGGTTGCAGACTACGTATTGATGAGCTACGGTACGGGCGCAATCATGGCCGTGCCCGCTCACGACGAACGCGACTACGACTTCGCTAAAAAATTCGGCCTCCCAATAATACGGGTCATCGACAAAAAAGACGCCGACGGCAAAGAGCCCGAACTGCCCTTCTGCGACGTCGGCAAACTGATGAATTCCGGAGAGTGGGACTCGACTCCGTCGGACGAAGCAAAAATAAAAATAACGCAAATGCTCGAAAAGTCCGGCACCGGCAAAAAATCCGTAAACTACAAGCTGCGCGACTGGCTTTTCTCGCGGCAGAGATACTGGGGCGAACCGTTCCCGATTATATGGGTAGAGAAAGAGGCGTACGAAGCCGCCGCTAAATCGGCTGTATGGAGCGCGAATATGCCCGAATCCCCCGTAAAATATACAGACAGCGAAGGCAAGACGCTCTACGCCCTTCCCCTGCCCGACTCCGATTTGCCGCTCGAGCTTCCGAAAGTGGAAAACTACAAGCCTTCCGGCACGGGCGAAAGCCCGCTTGCGCATGCGGAGGATTGGCTGAATGTAAAAGTCAACGCCCGCACGGGAGAAGTTCTCCCCGCTTCGGACGGGCGCGCTTCTGGTCCCGACTGGTTTGCAGGCAGGCGCGAGACAAACACCATGCCGCAATGGGCAGGCTCATGCTGGTATTACCTGCGCTACTGCGATCCCCACAACGACTCCGCCCCCATAGGCCCCGAAGCGGAACAATACTGGGGATACCCCGACTTCTACATCGGGGGCGCCGAGCACGCCGTTTTGCACCTGCTATATGCGCGTTTCTGGCACAAGGTGCTTTACGACTGCGGCATAGTTAAAAATCCGGAGCCCTTTAAAAAACTCTTCCACCAGGGAATAATCCTCGGCCAGCTTGAATACACCGCATACAAGTCGCCCGACGGCAAATGGGTGAGCGCCGACAAGGCAAAGGAAGGCGACATCCCGGTAAAAGTCGCGGAGTCCGACGTGGAAAAATGCGGCAACGGATTCGTCTTAAAAGCGGACAAGTCGATATCTGTCGACGCGCGCTCGTACAAAATGAGCAAGAGCCGCGGAAACGTTATAAACCCGGACGACATAATAAGGCAGTATGGTGCCGACGCCTTACGCCTCTATGAAATGTTCCTCGGGCCGCTCGAAGACCAAAAGCCCTGGAACACAAACGGCATTGAGGGCGTCGTCAGATTCTTGCGCAAAGTATGGCGCGAATTCATCGGCAAGGACGGCGGAGCTTCGGAAAAAATCTCCGAAAACTATAAGGACGACGCCGAACTCCTGAAATCGCTAAACGAGACAATTAAAAAAGTCGGAGAATCGATAGAAACGCTGCGCTTTAATACGGCAATTTCGCAAATGATGATTTTCATGTCGGTTTTCCAGAAAAAAGAAAAAGTTTCGCTCGAAAGCGCCCGCAAGTTCGTACAATTGCTCGCGCCGTTTGCGCCGCATATCGGCGAGGAGCTCTGGGAAAGGCTCGGCGGAAAGGGTTCTGTTGCGAAAGCCCCGTGGCCGGTCGCCGACGAAAAAAACCTCCAATCCGACACTTTTAAAATGGCGGTACAGGTAAACGGGAAACTCCGCGGTGAGATTGTCGCGGGCAAAAACCTCGGGAAAGACGAAATTCTTTCCATGGCGAAGTCTCTCGACAACGTGGCGAACTTCCTATCCGGAAAGACGATCGTAAAAGAAATTTACGTTCCCGGGAAAATAGTAAACATAGTTGCAAAATGAAGCGCGCAGCATTAGCGATATTTTTATCCCTGTTTGCCGCCGCAAACTCGTTTGCCGAAAAAATAGACGGAGCCGCCTTTTTTAAGACAGTGCGCGAGTCTATGAAATTTACCCGCGCAGGGGCGCAGGTAAATGTTAAGCGCGCCTCCGTCCTCCCCGCAAACGGGCTTTGCGTGTCTGTCCCAGACGGCGAAATGCTTTCAATCGCCTTCTCTAATAAAACATCCATGCTTGCAATCGGCCCCGCCGAATTCAAAATAGAGGCTTTTGTTCAAGATTCAGCAGAGAACGGAACCGCCGATAATATAGATAGGGAATCTGCGCCCTCAAATATCTCGCTTTCGCTAAAAAACGGCAGGTTTATGTTTTCGCTTGCGCAGCGCCTCGGGAGCAGCAAATTCACTGTGAAGTTTCCGAATGCCGAATCTGAGATACACTCGGGGATTGCCATTGCCGAAACCGGAAGCAATGGTTCGCGCCTTATCCCGTTCGACGGATTTGCGCGGATAAAGCCGCAAAACTCGATATGGGAAATCGTTAAGGAAGGGGTTTCCGCAGTTATTCCGGAAAAAAAATCCGATAAGAAAATTATATTTAAGCACGTCTATTCAAGAGAGCGCGAACGCTTTGGGAATTTTATAAAAACGGCCGAGCAGCTGAGGCGGTCAGTCATTTTCAAATATTCCCCAAACGGCGGATTCGCCGCAGAGCTGATTTTGCCGAAAGCTTTTTTTGCAATGCCTATAAAACACTGATAAAATGCACAAATTATCAAAGTTTCTCCCCGGGGATTTCGACGAAAGCGCGAAGCTTGCGATATTGGCAGGCAAAGGGCAATATCCGGAAATTTTGCACAGGCGGCTAAAATCCGCGGGAATAGAGCATATTCTAATGGCATTTGAGGACGAAACTTCCCCGGAACTCTGGAATGACTTTGATGCCTCCAAGCGGTACATTATGAATGTAGGTCAGCTTGGGAAGCTCTTAAAAAGTTTAAAATTGGGCGGGGCAAAATACGCGATAATGGCGGGGCAAATAACGCCCAAAAAACTCTTTAAGGGCATGAAGCCCGATCTGAAGGCGATACTAACCCTCGCAAAACTAAAGCGCAAGAACGCCGAAACAATATTCGGGGCAGTTGCGGACGCGCTCGCCGGCATAGGCGTCGAAATGCTCGACGCGAGAAGCTTTCTCGATTCAGACACGGCCCCTCACGGCCTGTTTTGCGGCGGGAAGTGGACCCTTCCGCAAGACTACGTGGAGCATGCAATCCACATAGCCAGGGAATGCGCGCGCCTCGACATAGGGCAGTCGTGCGTGACGGCGCGCGGAACCGTGCTTGCTGTGGAGTCGTTCGACGGAACCGACAAGATGTTGGAGCGCGTTGCCCAGTTTGAGGCAAAAGACGCGCTTTTTGCAAAAACCGTAAAGCCTAACCAAGACTACCGCTTCGATGTGCCCGTAATCGGGGAGCGCACAGTCCGCAAGCTTGCGGAGGCCGGAATAAAGAACGCGGTTGTGGAGGCCGGAAACGTTATAATACTAAATTCCGAAAATGTGAAAAAAATAGCCGATTCAAACGGCATAAAGATTTTGGGTATATGAGCGAAAAAGTTGAACAAAAGAAGGCGGCCTTGCGCGATGAGTTTGGATTTTTCGAGGACCCGCGCGACACGTTTGAATACATTATAGCCAAGACAAAAGATAAGCCGCACCTCCCCGGCGACTTGAAGAAAGAGGAATATCTCGTCAAGGGGTGCGTATCGAGCCTATGGCTCGTGCCCGCTTACGATGCAGCAACGGGCGTATGCAATTTTAAGAGCGACGCCGACTCCATAATAACGAGGGGCATAGCGTCTCTCGTAAGCGAACTTTACAGCGGGTTATCCCCAAAAGAAGTCCTTGAATTGGACCCTGCAATATTCGACGAATTGAAAATCGGCACCCAGCTTTCGCCCAACCGCCGCAATGGCCTAGGGCAGCTTTGCGCGAAGATTGCCGAATTTGCGAAATCGCACATCGAATAAAAATTGCCGAATCCTTAAAAAAAAGCGCAATAAATGCTTGAACAATCAATAAAGTTGGGGCAATATGTCCTACAAAGGCGCGATATTACTTTTGCGCCAAATACCCTATTTTACTTTATAATAAACAACAAAGAATAAATAGATGAAAAGAAAAGTACTCTCCGTCCTGTCAATAGCCGCGCTGATATTTGCAAGCGCCGGCGTATCCTTAGCGCAGAACGCCGCGCCCGCAGCCGACGCTCCCGCAGCCGATGCTCCCGCGAAGCCCGATGCCCCCAAAGTAGCCGAAAAATCAATCGCCGATATGTGGCGCGCCGGCGGCATAACGATGTATCCGCTCGGATTCTTCGCTATACTCACTACAACCCTTGTAATATACAACTTCATAGCAATCCGCAGAAAGAAGTTCTTAAATCCCGACGGAGTAAAAAAAGTTGAAGCGATGGTAAACCAGCTTCAAATAAAGGAAGCCATCGAATTCTGCGAAAAGAATCCCTCGCCGATAACCAACATAATCGGTTGCGGTCTCGCAAGAGCCGACGAGCGCGGCATAGATACCGACGCTGTTGCAGCCGCCATGGAGGAAGCTTCGGTTGAAGAATTCGCGAATCCGTACGTTTTGATAAACTACCTTTCGGTCTCAGCGTCCCTTTCGCCTATGTTGGGTCTGTACGGAACGGTTAGCGGCATGGTTAAGGCGTTTAACACTATTGCGGCTGAAGGTGCAGGCAGCGCCTCTAAGCTCGCCGACAACATCTCCGAAGCTCTAATCACAACAGCTGCGGGAATGATCGTCGGTATTCCGGCCATGTTCTTCTTCTTCTTCTTTAAAAACAGATACGGCGCGATTATTTCGTCGACCAGCCGAATCATCGGCGACCTCGTGTTCACGATGAAAATGTCCGCAAAATACGGTCCGCAAGACATCTCCGAGATAGAAGCCGATGTAGACGGCACTCCCGAAGAAGTTGTCGAACAAGCGGCAGAAGACCAAAAATAAATCTGAATACCAAGAGAAGTTTTAATAAATGAAAACCTGGAGACCTGCGGAAAACGACGGCGCGTTCGAGCTAACGCCGATGATCGACGTCGTATTTCTTCTGATTACCTTCTTTATGACGGTGACCAGTTTTGCTTCCGCTGAGCTGATTCAGGTCGCAATGCCGATTGCCCCAGAAGCGAAGGTGCCGGAAGAAGTCGGAGACAGGCAGTTTATATCTGTCTCCGAAAACGGCACATATTTTCTCGGGGCATTCAAGTCGGATCTGGAGCATATAAAAGAGGCACTCATAGCAAGAAATGCCAAAGAGGGCTTCAAGGGCGCATACATTCGCGCCGACGCCAGAACTCCGCACAAGCATGTAAGCGAACTGATGAAGACATGCGCCGACGCGGGAGTATATAATATACTTTTCGGAACACTAAACGACGACTAATATGGCAAAAGACAATTCAGTTCTTGAATCGGAAGATAAGTTTGACCTTACCTCCATGATTGACGTCGTTTTTCTGCTTCTGATTTATTTTATGTACCTGCCGATTCAGCAGGAAGCCGATTTGATGTTCTCTCTGCCGACATTTGCGGAGCCGCAAGAAAATGTGGCGCTGCCAAGCGAGCAAATGGTTGAAATTGCGCCCGACGGAAGCATTTTCTTAAATGGCACCCCGATGGACCAACCGGGAGAAATCGAATTTAACGAGCTTGCCTCCACATTGCGCAGACTAAAACTTAGCGCTGACAGAAGCGGCATATCCACGATTGTCACGATATATCCGGACGCCGACTCTCCGCACCAAGCCTCGATATCCGTCTTGGACGCATGCGCAAAGGCGGGCATAAAACAAGTCTCATTCTCGGAGGCCGAATAACAGACGTTTTTTACAAAAACCGCCCTTTGGGGCGGTTTTTTTTATGCCCACGGCCGCCGTATATTTTGCAATATCTAAAAATTTCTGCCGATTTAAAAGGGATAATTACTTTAAAGCGCCGAGCGCCGATTACGCAAATGAGGGCTGCGAAAATAAAAATACCTTTGTAGCCAATCGCACGCCTAATTAGAGCGCAACGGTATGCTTAAAAACAGCTAAAAGGTTTGGCAGATTTTAGACATTTAAAAGTCTATACAATTAAACCTCCTTTTGCGAAATGTTAAGTCGCAATTTTTTTATTTTTTACATTCGCTCCCAGCCGCTACAAGCGGATAATTTTATATTCTCGTATTCCTAAAAGTCGCAATCCGAGCCGCCAAAACTGTTTTAATACTTTTTCCATAAAAAAACTTTTAGAATTTTCAAATAGTAAATCTCCTATCCAAGTGCGAGCAGCCTGTTTAGGCTCAAATTGTTCAAAATTTGGAGAGTTCCCCGCCCTTCAAATCCCATTTTTTGCACAAATAAAAGTTCGCAAAACCAATAAGCTCTATACGCAATAAAAATCTCAAAAAAAAATCTTCGCCTATAAATCAGAAAACTTTTTAAAATGTCCATTTTTCATTAAAGTTTTCGATAAAAAAAGCGCGCGAAACTATCCGCGCGCGCCTTGCAAGAAAGGTCTGCCGCATTATTGCCCCATAAACACTTTTGCTATCGCATTTAGATAGGCATAGCCGTTTTCAGTATCGGGTTCAAGATACGTGCCTTCTGTCCATTCATTCCATGAGTTGATTGTGACAAGCTTCGGCATTCCCTGAGGCGTATTTTTATCAAGCCAGTCTTTAACCTGCCTGAGGGCGCGCTCAAAATCCGTCGGATTGGCGCCGGTGACCATCGGGGCAAATTTTTCTTTCGGGAATCTGGGATTCGTGTCCCAACCGACAGTGACATTCGGAAAATATGGTATCCCAAGCGACTTCTTTTTGTCCCATAGGGCGGTTGCCATTCCCATCCATTCGCGATATGTGAGGTTTGGCTCCGCCTTTTGTATTTTATCGTACGTGCCGTCGTTCCAGCTGTACACTGTCGTCGAATCTATTCCTATTTTGTCCGCAAGTTCCTTTGATATTTCGCTTGTCGTCATGATATGCGCGCCTCCAAGGCCGGCTTCCGAAGCTCGCTTTTTTAGGTAATCGAGTGCTTCTTTTGCCTTATCCTCGCCACCTACTCCGTCAACAAAGTTTTTTATACGATATATGGAAACTACGGGCTTCCCGCCTATCTTATAATAATTCGGCTTGGAGAAATACTTCGATATCCATCTGTCCGCAATCTTTTTAAATTCGTCAAAAGATATTTTTGCGTCAAAAAGCGGAGGATTTGCGGTCTTATCCGCCTTTTTATTGTCCCACAAATAATTAACATCGTGGTTTGCCCACATTATAAAAAATTTCATTCGCTGCGAATTTGGGGCTTTCAAGAAGCCTTCATTTAGCGCGTTTTCGAGAAACGGACGATTGCGGTACCAATACCAATCGTATATAAATACGTTTACACCGGCCGCGAGCGCCGCGTCTATTTTTCTTGCAACAACTATTGGGTCAGCCTCGTTTTCGTATCCCCAGAGAGGTACTTTCGGCTGCCTGTGCCCCGGTTTCTTGGGAGTCGCTTCGTAAACGTTTTGCCATTCCCCACAGCCGTGCTCAAATATTCCAAGTTCCTTCCAACGCGGTTCAGGCTGATAAGCGGGCCACACATAAGCAGCGAGATCGTATTCCGACGCCCCGCAAAATCCGGCGAATACCGACGCAAACGCCGCAAAGAATAGTTTTTTTATTTTCATAATATTATTTGTCTCCGAGTATCTTTTTAAGCACCGGCAGAACCGCCTCGTACATCGCATGGAATCCCAAGTCAGTCGGGTGGCAAAAGTCCACCGTACACTCGGCTATTCCGCCGTATGGCTCAAATATCTTAGTGCAGTCTATAAAATATACATTTTTATCCCCTGCTTTTACGGCGTTTTCGTAAGTCTTGCGAATCACATCAACCCTGTCGCGCGACGGCCATGAGCAACGGGTCATCATAATAACGGGAGTATTCGGCTGTTTCTTCCTAAAAATTTTAAAGAATCTTTCGTGGGTCTTTGCGAGGTGCTCCGTTGTTGGGGCGTTGTAGTCGTAGTCATAGACAAATACAGACATATCAATATCGCCTATTCTTTCCGCAAGCGCGTCTTCGCCCTTAGCATTGCCGGAGAACCCAAGATTAACCTCCTCCGCATCGACTTCCCTGCAAAGCTTTCCCGTATAGACTGTAGCCGGCCTTGACGCGCAACCGCCCTGTGTTATTGAAGAACCGTAAAATACTATCGGCTTGCCCACTTTATGCGGCTTGGGCGGTTCTATTTTCGCTCCGGGAAGCACCCCTATTTCGACGTCTTTTACACCGCAATAGCGCGGGAAATATAGAGCATATTCCCTCATTTTAGAGTCTCCAAACTTCGCGCCGATTTCCGAGTAGGGAACTTTCCCCATCTCAGCAAGGTTGCGCTGGTGGAAATTTTTTAGGAAGGAGTATTTTCCATCTGTCCCCTTCACATACAAGTCGAATCCGCTCGAGCCGGAGCGCGGCATATGACCCATGTCACCCGAACCCCTCGTCGTGTATTTTACTGCAACCATCTTAGAATCGGTTGAGAATCTAACAGCTACTCCCGAAGTGTGGGAGCATAGCCCTATCACGCCGGCACTCGCATTCTCCTTCGTAATGCCTTTCGGGAGCCTCGAAAATTCTCCGCCTTCTTTGCGCCAAGGCAAACCTTCCACTTTGAAGGGCGCATTTTTTGCGTTATAGAAACAGAACTCTATGTTTCCTATTTTTTGCGGCTCAAAATTTTTATCTATTTTTGAGATATCTTGCGCGGCGCTTTCCACTACTAAAGCAACCGCAAACAATAAGGGCATAATTAACTTTCTCATTACAATAAAAGTAAAATTATCCCGCGCTTTTTCAATGTAAAAATATCAAATACTCGCCTTGCACATAAACAAAAAAAAGGCGCCCTGCATTGCGGACACCTTTTTTCTTCATATAAGCTAAGCCTACTTGGATTTGCGCCTTGCAGCAAAGAACAGAGCTGCCATACCCAATAGAGCAGCAAAAGTTGCGGGCTCGGGCACCGTATAAGTAAGCGAGCCGGAATAGTCGGAATATACTGTTTTAGTAAATTCCCCGCCTAATTTGTTGCCTTCTTCGTCGTACGCAACAAAGAGACTTTCGTCAAAATCTCCCGTCAAATTATCAAAATCAACTATTAACAAGTTGTAGGACTCCAAGTCTTCATCCGAGAATACCACTTTTATTTCCCCAACGGCGTTCACTTCAAACGAATCTGCGTTTATTATGCCTCCATATATTAGCTCTCCACCGTTAATCGTAAGCGACCCAACATTCTCAAATGTCGACAATTTCAAAGAGCCACCATTGAGCAAAACCGAGTTTATTGCAAGCTGGCTATTAAAGTCCAAGCTGCCTTTATAGACTTCTACATTTCCTATAGTCATATCCTTCTTGCCGCCAAATCCAGGAATATCGTAATCGGAAGTGTTTGATGCCTTGTATAATGTAAGCGACTGGTGCCCGTCGGCACTCATGCTAAAGTTAATTGTCGTGGAAACGTTATTATTCGTCGCAAAGACACCTTTAAAATCTCCGCCTTTAAAGGTTCCGGTCTTTTCATCGTTTAAAAATAGGAAATTCGCACTTATACCGTGCGCGGAAGTTACATATACAGTCCTGCCGGTATTCGACAATCCGCCCGTTTCAAGAGTGAAGCTTCCGCCGGTTGAAGTATTAACTGCGTCGCTCATGTCAAAAGCGTGGAACCCGACATCGTCGGCTCCGCCTAAATAATTAAATTGCAATGCGCCATTGACCCTGAGCGTGCCGGCTTTCAAGAGCGACATGCGCGTCGTAAAATATTTTGTTGTATTCAATATCATATCGCCGCCCACTGTCAGAAAATCCGAGGTTTGAATGGCAAACCTCAGCTGTTTTAGGTTGGTATCGGTGCTATATGAATTATCAGACTTAGCTGTTACCGTGAAATCGGAGACAGTCGACAACGGAGTCATAAAATTCATCTCAGTATTTACCGTAGAATCTACCGCATAGTAAGTTGTTGTGTTTAAATAGTCCAAACGGGCATAATGCAGACCAGTATTTATAGTATCCAATATGACCACAGCATCGCTACCCGGCAATTTAGTGGGAGCTGTGTATGTATCTTTAGTGAGGCTCCAATATTTTAATGACTCTTGACCTGTCGCAGGGCAGTAGCCACTATTTCCGCGAAAATAATAATTTACAATAGATACTTCCTGAGCCATCAAAGTAGCAGCAAGAAAGCTAATTGACAATATTAGGGGTATTTTCATAGGACTTTACAGATAAATTGGTTAATATTTTTTATGCTTTAAAGGAATATTGGCTATTGCGATATTTTCAAATAATATTTTAAAATTTCCATTTGACAGTTAAAAAACTTCCACTTGCTTTCTAATAAAGGCGATAACAATCCCGTTAGATATTACTAATTAAATATATTTACTATGGTAAATTTATACCTATCCGCACCAAAATCCATTAAGTACTAAAAAAATAGAATAGCGCCCGTGAGACAAAACCTCGGGAAAATTTTACTTACTGCCCTGCCTATTTTACGATACGCACTTCCGCTGCCAACCCGTGCGACGAATACCCTATATAAATTAAAACACGCAAAAAAATATCCAGCGTCTTTTTGCTTTCCCACACAAAGAACTACATTTGTATATGCGCTCAAATAACATATTTTACACAGTATTTACGGCAAATTTGCGTCTTAAGCAAAAAATTCTATATGGCAATACCATTATTTTTCCCAAAAAAAACTTAATATAGGCACATTATACTGTTCAAATCCCCACCCTCCTAGGAACTTTTATCTAAAACAAAAAATACCCACGCGAGCTAACTGTAAAGTCCTCCCCGCCCAGACTCCACAGCACTTGTTTTGCGCCAGCTAATCAACAAATACAATTTATTATTATAAGAGACAAAAAAAAGGGCGGTTAAAAAAAACCGCCCTTTAGAATCTAAACCTTAATTACTTTGTGGCTTCTTCAACGGCAACCGCAACAGCGACAGTAGCGCCAACCATCGGGTTGTTGCCCATTCCGATTAGCCCCATCATTTCGACGTGCGCCGGAACGGAAGAAGAACCAGCAAACTGCGCGTCGCCGTGCATTCTTCCCATAGTGTCGGTCATGCCGTACGATGCGGGACCCGCCGCCATATTGTCGGGGTGCAGAGTTCTGCCAGTGCCACCGCCCGAAGCGACAGAAAAATACTTCTTTCCGTGCTCCGTTGCCCACTTCTTATAGGTGCCGGCAACCGGGTGCTGGAAGCGCGTGGGGTTGGTTGAATTTCCGGTTATTGAAACGTCAACGCCCTCATGGCGCATAATTGCAACGCCTTCGCTCACATCGTCGGCTCCGTACACTCTAACCTTCGCCTTTTCGCCCTTCGAGAATGGAGTTTCCTTTACGATTTTGAGCTCTCCCGTATAATAGTCGTACTCAGTTTCGACAGAGGTAAATCCGTTTATGCGGGAAATGATGTACGCAGCGTCTTTTCCGAGGCCGTTGAGGATTACGCGCAAGGGTTCTTTGCGAACCTTATTGGCGGTCTTTGCAATGCCTATCGCGCCCTCGGCAGCCGCAAAGGATTCGTGGCCTGCGAGGAAGCAGAAGCACTTTGTTTCTTCCCTCAAAAGCATCGCGCCAAGATTGCCGTGCCCGAGCCCAACATCGCGGGAGTCTGCGACAGAACCGGGTATGCAGAACGACTGCAAGCCAATCCCGATATTTTCGGCGGCTTCAGCGGCATTCTTAGAGCCTTTCTTTATCGCGATTGCAGCGCCGGCAGTGTATGCCCAAACGGCGTTGTCAAAGGCGATGGGCTGAATGCCCTTTACGATTTCCTCGACGTTTATGCCCTTGTCCTTGCAGATCTTTTGGGCGTCCTCGAGCCCGTTTATACCGTATTCCGCGAGAACCTTGTTGATTTTGTCGATGCGTCTTTCGTAACCTTCAAATGTTATAGCCATAATAAGTTCCTCCTATTCTTTGCGCGGGTCTATGACTTTAACGGCGTCTTCAAAGCGTCCCTTGACAGACACGTTCTTTTCGAACGCTTCTTTGGGGTCTGCGCCCTTGCGGATTTGTTCGAGCATTTTGCCGAGATGAACGGTCTTATAGCCGATAACTTCGCCATTTTCGTCGAGGCCTTCTTCAAGAACGTATCCCTCGGCCATTTCGAGGTATCTCGGGCCTTTGGCTTTAGTGGAGTACATAGTGCCAACTTGCGAGCGGAGCCCCTTGCCGAGGTCTTCAAGACCTGCGCCTATCGGCAGCCCGTTTTCGGAGAACGCTGTTTGCGTGCGGCCGTAAATGATTTGGAGGAACAGCTCGCGCATTGCAACGTTTATGGCGTCGCAGACGAGGTCGGAATTTACCGCTTCGAGTATGGTCTTTCCGGGAAGGATTTCGGAGGCCATAGCGGCGGAATGCGTCATTCCGGAGCACCCGATTGTTTCAACGAGGGCTTCTTCTATAACGCCGTCCTTGACATTGAGGGTAAGCTTGCAGGCGCCCTGTTGCGGTGCGCACCAACCCACACCGTGAGTTAGACCGCTTATATCGCTTATTTGAGTGGCCTTTACCCATTTTCCCTCCTCGGGAATGGGTGCGGGACCGTGTTTAGCGCCCTTCGCTACGCAGCACATCTGTTGCACTTCGTGCGAGCAATTGTGATTTGGACAACTCATATCGCAGTATTCTATTTGTTGTTTATATAATGAAAAACTATTTTGACAATCTCACCGAAACCCGCCCTATGCAAGAATTTTTATAAAAAAAATCCTACCCTAAAAATCCCCGCGCATAGAATCGGAGAGCATGCAATGCTACCTACGCAAATTCGCATAAAAAATTTTTTTCCGAATACCCGCTATAAGCCGGTGATAAAGCTCGAAAGCAAAATAATCCGGGAAATCTTATTTTTTATGCGCCAGCATTTCAAATAGCCCAGCACAGGCGCAAGAAAGTTGCAGAATTTTCTATCGCCGCCTTTTATATCGCCGCCGCACGAGCTCCGCAAAAAAATTAGTCTCAGTATGCTGCAAAACAAAAAATAATGAACATTTTGCGCACAACTGGGCGGGGATTCCCTCACAGCGCAACCGGGCGAGGGCTTCCTCCCCCGCTCAACCGGGCAAAAAATCCCGCGCGCAGCCAACTTAAAGAGATAATTGGGCAACCCCGCACAAAAGAAATTTTTGCGCCCCAACTCAGAAGGAATAATCGAGCACCCCCGAGCCCTAAAACTCGGGGTTGCGCGCATTACTTGCCAGATATTTTCCCGAGATCCAGAGATCCGTCTTCGTTAAGGTTCTTCACCGCAAACTTAAAATCCCTAAAAATTTTCTTTGTGTGGAATATCCTAAGAGACAGGGAATATGTTTCATTTGGCTTTAACGACACGCGCATCGTATCGGAAAATTTGAATTTTCCAGGAAGCAATTTGCGCGGATCCTGTGACGACAACATGTCAAAGACAACTTTCCCAGAAGAGTCGCGCAACTCGTATTTCATTCTATACGGCAAATGTATGCGCGCAACCCCTTTGTTTTCCCCTTCTATCGAGACTTCCAATTTCCCGTCGGCATACGAAACTTCCGCCTTTTCAGGGACAAGCCGGGCCCCTGCATACCGGCAGACATCGTCCAGTGCGGCGCGCTCCTTATCGTCGCTTATCAGCTGCGGGTGGAGCGGAATTTCATTCACAAGCGACACGTGGTTTTTCAATATCCAGTCGCACGAAAAAACAATGTCCCATTTGTTTTTGTGCAACAAATTAACGTCACCGTAGAACTCGAAAAATATGGGCTTGTCCTTCCAGACATCCGCCATTCTTTCGATTTTATCGTACGGCGGCTTGCCTATCCACCTTCCGAAGTGCCATGGGGAGCCAATCCCGTCACGCCTCAATCCAACCCTCGCCTTTTTCTTGTTTCCGAGGGCGTACTTGAGAACTTCGTGGTCGTCGGTCATAAAGAATATGTCGGACTTTTTAAAATTTTTTAGGTACATGTCGGCATACTTCTTTCGCGTTTCAAAGCCGTACATATTCGGATTTTCCAAACCTATCGAAGTGCAGTGCCACTCGCCCCAATTCCCGAAGCTGCCGAGGTCGAGCCCGCCGAGTCGCGGATCGCCGTCGTAGCGGGCGGCGAGAGCCTTTATGAATTTTTCGTGTTCCTCCATAAATATGGGGTCGTCAAAATACGCCGATATGTGCACGTCAGACGTTCCCCCGTCGGGAGTCTTATATTTCACTCCCTTAAACTCGTGAGACTTTGCCCCTTTTAAAAACACCCACTGCGGCGTCGAGTACTTCCCGCCCCCGTGGTAGTTTGTGCACATTATCCTAAAATAGAACGGCAGCCCGTTTTTCGAGAAAAATTCGAGAGCCTTGTCTATCGGTTCCCAGTTGTACGATCCTTCAACAGGCTGCAATTTTGCCCACTCGAATCTAAAATATCCTGCGCCGTAATTTACCTTCGTATCCGTTCTAAAACCGAGCGAATAGCTTGAAAACCCCTGTCCGGGATTTTCAAATATTTCGCTATTTTCATCGAACTTTATTTCTGACGAATGCGCCGCGCATATTGCGCATGCCGCAGCGGCTATAATTGCCAGCTTTTTTATCATCTCTTGCAGTTATTTTATTTTTATATTGCCCAAGTCGAGCGAGCCGTCCTTTGTAAGATTTTTGGACGCAAACCGAAAATCTTTAAAAACTTTTTGAATGTGGCGCACCCTAAGCGAAAGAAAATACGTTTCTCCATCCTTTAAATCCGCCTTGAACTCGTCCGACAAAACAAACTTACCGGGCAGTATCGACCCCGGATTTTTCGCGGAAATTTTTTCGGCGACAACATTTCCCGCGCGGTCTCTTAATTCGTACACGAACTCGTACGGCAAATATATTTTAGAAACCCCCTTATTAGTTCCTTCCACGCGGACTTTAATCACCCCATCTCCGCACTCTACGCGCGCTTTCTCGGGCACGAGCCTAGCACCCGCGTAAAGGTCGATATCCCTGAGAAGCTTCTCTTCCGAGGAACCCTCGGCTATCTGGTCCGGCCCAAGCGGTCCCTCGTTTACGAGGCTCGCATGGTTTTTCAATACCCATTTCAGAGAATACGGAATGTCCCAGCCCCAGCCGCGCATCATATTGACGCTTGCAAAGAACTCGAAAAACATCGGCATGTCTTTCCATACGTCGCCCATGCGCGTTATTTTTTCGTACGGGAAAGTTCCAATCCAACGCTTGAAATGGCCCGGAGAGCCGACACCGTCGCGCCGCATGCCAACTCGCGGCTTCTCGCCGTCTCCGAGTGCGTATTCGAGCGTCTCGTGGTCGTCCGTCATAAAAATTATGGGAGTCTTTTTAAAGTTTTTGAGGTACATGTCGGCGTACCTTTGGCGAACCTCGCGGGAGTGCGGGCGCACGACGCCCTTCCCCAGCCCGAGGCTCGTGCAGTGCCACTCGCCCCAGTTGCCGTAGCTGCCCAAGTCGAGCCCGCCGAGGCGCGGGTCGCCGTCGTAGCGTGCGGCAAGCGCTTTTATGAATTTTTCATGCGCCTCCATAAATATGGGGTCGCCGAATTCGGGAACGGCTATTTTAACTACGCCGTCGGGAAATTTTTTGTTGGGCTCTTTTTGCATTGTGTGCACTGTATATTTTGCGCCCTTGTCAAAAACCCATTTCGGAGAGTTATAGAATTGCGGATACCCAGATGTGCTTATGCACATTATGCGGAAGTAAAAAGGCAGCCCCTGCTTTGAAAAATTTTCCAGCGCCTTGTCTATTGGCTCCCAGTTGTAAACACCCTCTTTTGGTTCGAGAGCCACCCATAGAAACCTTGAATACCCAGCCCCGAAATTGATTTTATTCTTTGAGCCTTTAAGCGCATTTCCAAAACGCATCCAACCCTGCCCCGGATTTTGGAAAATCCCCGGATTTTCTTCAAAAGAAATCTCAGAGACTTGCGGCTGCGACTGGCATGCGCAAAGCAATGCGCAAAATACAATAGATAAAAACGTTTTCCCCATATACGATTACTTGTTAATTTAAAAATTATTAAGCGCGTTCTTAGAATACGTCAAGAGCAAATATTTTAACGTCCCCAAAGCAGAGCTCGCTGATATTTACAATGCCGCGGTATTGCAACACTCTCCCCATCCGCCTGCTCAGAAAATTGCGGCGGATTTTGCGCGGCGGATTTTTATTGTACTACAACTAAATAACCGCCCAGTTCGCGGAAAAATTTTACTACTGCCCCCGACTATTCAACAAAAATTTTTTTGGGAAAACGCGCTTTCAATATTAGAAAAAGCGCCGGCAAAGTGCGCGGAAGCAAAAATAATTTTTCTGCGGAGCTTTTATATAAAATATTTTTTCAGAAAAAATTTTCCCGAAAAAAATCCGCCCGATAGAAAAACTCGGGCGGATTTCTCAATCCGTTGCGGCGCGATTTTACCTTTTCTTTTCCGCAGCCCTTCGTTCAAGCTCGCGATGGGCGATGTCGCGGCGGAAAAATCCGCCTTTATACTTAATCAGCCCGGCGAGTGAATACGCATTGGAAAGCGCCTCTTCGAGAGTCTTGCCGAATCCTGTCAATCCGAGGACTCTGCCGCCCGCCGACACAATCTTTCCGCCTTCAAGCTTCGTCCCGGCATGTATTATTTGAGTGTTCGGCGGAGTTTTTTCAGGCAGGGATATTTCCTCGCCCTTCTTGTATTTTCCAGGGTATCCCTTTGCGCACACGACTACTACCGCCGCAAATTCGTCCGCTATTTTTACCTTTGAAGCGTCCAATTTTCCGCATGCGGTATCGTATAGCATTTCAAGGGGGTCGCTCGCCAAAAGGGGCATCAAAACCTGGCATTCGGGGTCGCCAAAGCGGACGTTAAACTCCACGACTTTCGGCCCGCGCGCCGTAATCATTATTCCGACATACAGCGTACCGCGATAGTCTATCCCCTCTTTTTCGAGGCCGGCGAGAGTCGGCTCCACAATCGTCTTTCTGACCGCCTCCAACACTTCGGGAGTCGCGACCGCCGCAGGCGCATACGCTCCCATTCCGCCAGTATTCAAGCCGGTATCGCCTTCGCCGACCCTCTTGTGGTCCTGGCTCGCGGGGAGCATCACGTATTTTTTGCCGCAAACAACGAGCATTATGCTCGCCTCTTCACCGTCCATTTTCTCCTCGACGACAATTTCTTTGCCGCTGTCGCCGAACGCGCCGCCCTCGAGCATCTCGCGCGCAGCCGCCACGGCCTCGTCGCGCGAAGCCGGGATTACGACTCCCTTGCCCGCGGCGAGCCCGCTTGCTTTTATGACAGTGTCGAACGGGGCGCTTCTTATATATTTTTCGGCGGCGTCGGGATCCGTAAAATTTGCGCCTTCGGCCGTCGGAATCGAGTACTTTTTCAAAAAGTTTTTGGAGTACGCCTTGCTCGCTTCGAGTATCGCGCCGTTTTTCGACGGTCCGTAAACGGGCACCGACTTTTCCCTTAGCTTGTCGGCGAGCCCCAGCCAAAGCGGAACTTCCGGCCCGCAGATGACAAAGTCGATTTTATTTTTGAGGACGTATTCGACAATTGCATCTACATCCTCTGCGGAAATGTTTACCGTTTCGCAGTCGCGCCCGATTCCTCCGTTTCCGGGTGCGCACACGAGAGAATCCAGCATAGGCGACCTCTTGACGGCAAGCACAAGCGCATGTTCGCGCCCGCCGCTGCCCACAATCAGAACTTTTAGTTTTTTGTCCGGTTCCATAAATTTTAAACAACCTTTCTATAAAGAGTCAGCGCAAATATAAGCATTGCGATGTTCGGTATTGCCGCCGCCCATAGCGGGGGAATTATCCCGCGCCCGCCGACAGCCGTAAAGACACTGTCGAGAATAAAGTAAACGAAAAACAACCCGACAGTTTTCGAGACGCCAACCATTGGGTTTGTGCGGACTCCCGCGACGGAAAACGGTATGGCTATAGCGACTACTATTATGCAGGCAAACGGGCTGAACCAAATCGAATACGCCCTTACCAAATACGGAATTGCCTCCGGAGCTTCGGCGCTGCCCATCGACTCTATGAGCGTCTTTGTCTCAAACAGAGAAATATCTTTTGGGCGGCGCATCGACAGAACCATTATTTTCGGGTCTTCGTCAAACTCCTTAAAATACCTCTTGTCAAAGCCGACAGCCTTCACTGCCCTGTGCGTCTTGGGGTCGAAATCTATTTCCTGCCCGTCGAGAAAATACCAGCAGCGGTCAACATCGTCGTAAACGCCCTCGCGCGCCATTATGCGCGAAAGTTCCCCGCCCTTTGGGTCGAGGGTCGATACGGTAGCGCCCCGCGCGCGGTTTGTAGCCTGGCTGAAAGAATTCATAAACCAGAGCCTTCCGTCTTTCCTATTGTTAAAGCACAGCGCGTTCACCCGCCCGACTTCCGAAAGATCGACAGTCTGCATTTGCCCCGCAAAACGTATGCTATCGTATAACTCGCGGGAAGACTCCTTGCAAACGGGTATGATGTGGGCGTTTAGCCAAAGAAGAAGCCCCGAAAGCAATATCCCTGCAAACCACAGCGAACGCGTTATTTTAAAGACGTTCATGCCCGCCGCGCGCATTGCGGTTATTTCGTTGTTTCGGTGCAGCGACCCCAATACGTATATCAGCGACAACAAAAGGCTAATCGGCAAGACAACCGGCACCAAAGTTGGCGACAACAGCCCGTAAAAGAGCAATATTTGCTTTGTATCGGCCCCCCAGTTTATCAATTTGCCGAGATTGCTGTACATATCGTGCAACACCAAAATCCCCAAAGTGACGCATATCGCCACTAAGAAGATTTTCAGCCATTCGCAAAATACGTATCTGTCCAGAAGTTTCATAAAAATATTGAAAGATTATTGCGCGTTTTGCGGGCATATCAAACATTTTCGCTTATCCAGCCCATAAAAAAAACACCTTCCAAATAATACGGCGGGCAGCTCGCTATGCAGATTTAGCCGGCGCATTCGGTCGGCGCATAAAAAAAAACGCGGCGCAAACCGCGTTTTTTAAAATAAAAATCCGCGCCCTACATTTTTTTGAGCGACATCTGCTTTTCGAGCTTGGATGTTATAAAATTGAAAGCCTCATCGACAGTTTCGGCGTATTCAAAGAAGCCGAGGTCGTCTTTTGTTATGACGTCCGTTTTTACAAGCCAATCAAAATTGACAGACTTCTCCCAGAACTTGCGCCCGAACAGCACTGTCGGAATGTACGAATGGGTCTTTCTGGTTTTCATCAGTGTGAATACCTCGAAAAATTCGTCGAACGTGCCTGTTCCGCCGGGGAATACAACAAGCGCCTTCGCAAAGAACAGCAGCCAGAATTTGCGCATTAGAAAATAGTTGAAATTTATCCAAACGCCCCTGTCGAGGTACTTGTTGCGCTTTTGCTCGTCGGGAATGACTATCGTAGCGCCGACAGGCGTTCCGCCCGCCCTGTATGCCCCCTTGTTTGCGGCCTCCATAATGCCGGGCCCGCCGCCTGTCATTATATAAAACTTTTTGTCTTCAGGCAAGTCGAGGCAGTTTGACCACTCTTGCAGCCTGCGGGCAAGCTCTTCCGCGCACGTGTAGTATTTCGACATCTCGTACGCCATTTTTGCAGCCTCAAGCTGCGCCTTCGAGCCTCTCCCGCCGCGCTTTTTCGCGTCTTCGTACGCCTTTTTGGCAACATCCTCCGGCTTTATACGGGACGCACCGAAGAACGTTATAGTGTTTTGAATTTTCTCCTGCTCAAATATGAACGCCGGCATAAGAAGGTCGCGCTGAATCCTCATCAAGCGTTCAGACATTCCTTCAAACACGCATTCTATTGGCTGGTCGCAGCTTTTGTCGGCGGCCGTTTCGGGATACCTTTTCAATTCGACTGTTTTTTTCGCCTTCATAATTTTATTTAAGTTGCCGACAAGTTTATGCCACGGCTGTTAGAAAATTATTTTGACTCTTCGGGTTTCGGCTCGCCACTGGCGGGAGCGGCTTTTTCATCCGCTTTCTTGGCATCTTTGCCTTTCTCCATGGAGTCTTCCGCGGAATCTATTTCGTTTACCGCGTCCGATACGTTTGAAAGCAGCTCGTCTTTCGGCTCGGCGGATTTTACCGTCACGGGCACTACGACCTCGTTAAACCCAAGCCCGTTGACGTATAAAAATCCGTCACCTTCCGCGCCGCCCTTCAAAGCGACGCTTACGCTCGTCTTGCCTTCGGGGACGACGATTTCGTCCATTATGACGGAGCTTGGGATATTGGTCTTGACGTCTATCGGGTATCCGTCTTTCGGCGCGCTGAAGCCTATCCCGAATATTACGTTTACTATTTCACCGCTTTTAAGCTCTATTTTTTTCGGGGAGACTTTCATTTCCGCGGGATCCACCCTGAACTGGCCTATCCACATTTCGCTTTCGGAGCCGACGAGCTTTACCTCGTAGTCAACGCCCGATTTAAGCGGCGGAACGGTAAAGTTTATAACCGCGCGGGAGACGTATTCCGTATCGGCAGGCGTCCCTCCAACGATAATTTTATCAAGCTTGTCGAAACCCCTTCCGAGAACTGGCACAACCGTGCCGACAGGCCCTCTTTCGCTCTGGAGGGTGACGACGTATCTGCGTATGGGTTCGAGAACATAGACGGTCGGGCTTGTGAGGGTTCTTTCAGCCTCTTTGTTTTCAACGCTGTTCTTAACCTTGTATTTCAGCATGAAGTAGTATTTTGCGTCTTTGCGCCCTTTCGGGAGGCGGTAGTCGTACTCGTATATGCGCTCGTTGTCGAGATTTTGGACAGAGTTCATCGGGAGAATTTTTTCGTCGATTACCAAGAAGGGCTGTATCGACCCCGGCACGATGGAACCGTCGTTTATATGAGCGCTCATGCTCAGCGTATAGAGCCCGGAGGAATTTTCAGGGACTCTTTCGGGCGTCAAGTTTGTAAGGCCGGCGCAGCCGCACAGAACAAGCATGGATATTGCCGATAAAACAAATGATAATTTCTTTGCCATATTAGTTTGTTTTGTTTTTTGTATCGAATTTATTAAATAATAACGCCTCCCATGCAAGCCATTTTCGAGAATTTTGGAATTTATGTTCACGTTCCGTTTTGCGCGGCTCCATGCGGATATTGCAGGTTTTACAAGCGTGTGCCGACGGGCGACGACATTCGCGAATACGTAAAAATATGCACGCGGGAGCTCGAATTGCTCGCAGATTCGCCAGGGCTCCCGCCGCCCGATACGGTTTTTTGGGGAGGCGGAACACCGTCTATCTTGCGGGAAAGCGAATTTGAAAAACTCGCAGGCGCATTCGGGCGGTTCCCGAAGCCGCGCGAGTGGACGATTGAAGTGTCGCCGTCCACAATTTCCCGCGAAAAACTCTCACTATACAAGCAGGCGGGAGTGACGAGAATTTCCCTCGGGGTACAGAGCTTCGACGAAGGCGTCTTAAAGTCGCTCGGCCGTTCCCATTCCCTAAAATCGACACTTGAAGCAATAGACGCCGTAGCCGAGACAGAGTTTGACAACTTTTCGATAGACCTCATATTCGGGGCAAAGGGGCAGACGGAGGAAATGTGGCGCGCGGATCTAAGGCGCGCGGCCAAGTGTTCTGTAAACCATATAAGCGCCTACTGCCTCGAATTTGAAAACGGGACGTCGTTTTGCGGCGGCATTCCCGAAGGGGCGGAAATTCAAAAACGCGAGCGCGAAGGGGATTTTTTTGAGATTGCAATGGACGAACTCCCCGAGCTTGGCTTCAAGCAATACGAGATATCCAACTACGCGCGCCCCGGAGGCGAGTGCCTGCACAACCTCTCCACTTGGAATATGGCGCAGTGGGTCGGTATTGGCCCTTCGGCGGCCTCGCAATTCGGGGGATTTAGATATAGGAACTCGCCGAATTTTTCAAAATGGAAAAGCGGCGTGGAAAGCGGCAAATTCGCCCGCGAAGATATTGTCGTGCTCGACGACGAAGAAATGTTTTCAAGCGCGCTAATATTTGGGCTTAGAATGGGCGGAGGCGTCGATATGGACATTTTGGGGGCGCGCTTCCCGCGCGCCGACAGGCAAAAGTACGAAAAACCGCTCGAATTTCTATTGTCGGAGGGGCTTATTGAGCGCGACGGCGCACGCGTAAGGCTTACGAGGCGCGGCAAAATGCTCGCCGATTCTGTCGCTGTCGAGCTCCTATAATCAACGCGAAAAGTTTTAGGTCTAACCAGTTCGGCTCAATTTGCAAAATACAAAAAGTCCTCCATAAAAAATTTTATAAAAACGAAAAAATTCTTCGGTAAACAAGCAAGCCCAATCTCCGTTATCGGATTTTTATAGTGGAAAATTCCGGCAGAAAATTTTTTTGTATGGCTACTACTTTTTCTTGTAAAAATTCTTTTTGCTTTTTGCGCGCTTTTGCGGCTTTTTAGCAACGTTGCGGGGGTTATCGGCAACGTCGGCGTCCACAACGGGCGGCTTGCATGTAATAACCTTGTAAAGGCACCATCCAAACAATGCCGTAAAAGATCCGACAGACAGTATGAAAGTTATCCAGCCCCCGTACGTCATTGCAAGTTCTCCTTTGAAAGCTTGTCATACCTGCGCGATATCGACAGTATCATCGCGTAAAATACATACAACGCCCCTATTATAACAATCGCCATTACCGCTACGGGATTCGCAGGCCTGCTGTCGGAGCCGAATATGTCAACTATATACGGGCTTATTTCCCCGTTGCCGATAATGCCAAATACGTCCTTAGCAAGCCACAGCAAGAATATTCCGATAAGGAATACGGGAGTGACATACTTTATCACAAAAGCATAAAATTTTGGCAGTCGCATCTGGGAGCCTTCGTTTGCAAGCATCATTCCCTTTTCCGCCCCAAAGTACCATGCAAACAGCACCGTTTGGACAATCGCGAACAGATATATCGCAACCTGCCCCATCCAGAAGTCGAAAGTGTCCATAGCCTTCAACCCCTCCGAAAAATAGACTACAAAACCCGATATGAAAAACGCCAATACCCCCAACAGCAACGTGGAGAATTTGCGCTTTATTTTTACGGCCTCCTCAATGAATGCCATGCTCGGCTGAAGCATGGAAAGCGAGCTCGTCACCGCCGCGAGGAATAGCAGGAAAAAGAACATAAATCCGAAAACCCAGCCGAGCGGTATTTGCGCAAAAAATAGCGGCAAAACTTTAAATCCGAGGTCGAACAGGCTAAGCCCCGCCCCCATTACGCCCGATATTCCGAAAAACGCGACCGCCGCCGGAACGGTAATCATCCCTCCGAGGCAAACCTCGCAAAATTCGTTCGCGCTACACGAAGTCACCGAGCTTAGAACTATGTCGTCGCCGCGCTTCAAGTAGCTTGCGTAAGTCATAATTGCGCCGAATCCAATCGTAAGGCTGAAAAACACCTGACCTGCGGCGGCTATCCACATCGACGGATTCGAAAGTTGCTCCCACACGGAAATTCTGCGTATGCGCATTTTCTCGCCGCTTTTTTCCGAGGCTTTTATCTTAGCTTCCGCCGACGCCATTTCAATGTCGCCTACAAGCCTCTGGGTCTCCACCCACTTGCCGCCGCGCTCCGTTTCAAGCACTACTTTTACGGGGTTCCACATAAATCCCAGCCCCTGGTTTATGGTGCGCTCCGGGTGATCGGGCGTGACGTCCGAAAGGGTCATCATTCGCGCCACTATTATTATCGCAAGCACAATAAGCGTAGGCATCGCATACTTGCAGAACAGCTCAATGCCCTTTGACACCCCCCGGTAAATGAGCGTAAAATTCAATATAAACGATATTAGAAAATACACGAGCACGCCGCCCGCCCCAAATTTCAGAGAGCTTCCGTTTGCGCCCGCCCCGACAAAATCGGCAAAAAAGCCCCCGGACTCCGCTATCGTCTTGAAGTCGAGCCTTCCGAATAGGAAGTTAAACGCGTACCCGAGGCACCACGCCTCTATATATACGTAATAGCAAAATATAATCATCGTAAGCAGTGCGCCCACGACTCCGAAATACGCCATTTTTTTGCTTCTTCCGAAAAACCCCATTATTCCGGCCGGCGAATTGTAGCCGTTTGCGCCTCCATACCTGCCCATGGTCCACTCGCATATAGCAATCGGCAGCCCAAGAACGAAAAAAGAGACCACATACGCCAACATGAAAGAGGCACCGCCGTACATCGCGACCTGCCCCGGAAATTTTAGAAAATTCCCAAGCCCCACGGCGCTCCCCGCAACTGCAAGTATCACGCCGAATCTCGAATTCCAACCCTCAGCCTTCATTTTTATCTTCGGGCGCTTCCACCCCGTCTGTTTTTAGGCCGTGGAATTTACGGTATTCTATCGTCTGCCGCGCCCCCATGTAGGACTTCAACAGTTTTGGGTCGGTTTTCAGCATGTCCACCATTATCAAGCCGTCTATGCAGCTGCCGAACTCCGGATCCACATTGAAAGCGAGCAATTCGCCGTCGAGCTTCAAATAGTGTTTTAGGAGCGTCGGTATGCCTTTGTTGTCAAATTCAATTTCAGAAACGAGCGCCGATATGTGCTCGATGTCGCTCGCGCAGCTCATGAGCGTCTGGCGGTCGACATTTTTGAGTTTTAACTTCGGAGGCTTTTTAGCCTTCACGAACTTTGCAAGCTCCTCCGACGTCTTCTTTTCCGAGAGAAACTGCACTATCAAATCCTTTGATATTGAATTGTATTCGGTACTGATGCTTACCGGGCCGTACAAGGTTCTGTACTGCGGATGCCTATATAAATACTCCCCTATTCCCCTCCATAAAATCGCGAGTGTCGAGCGCTTCTTCTGGTATTCGCTTACGATAAACGACCTCCCCATTTCAAGCGCCGGCGCAATCCGCTCTATGAGCTCCGGGCGAATCTTAAACAAAGTCGATGCGTACAAACCCTGCACACCTATCGAATTTATTATTTTGTCCGTGCGGCCGATGCGGTAGGCGCCGGCAATGCGCCTGTTTTCAGAGTCCCACATAAACATATGCAGGTAGTACTGGTCGAACTCGTCATTGTCGAAACTCTTTCCGGTGCCTTCGCCAACCTCGCGGAAAGTCTTCTCGCGCAGCCTGCCGATTTCAACAAGCGTCCATTTTATCTGCCACGCCTCCGCGCAATACACCGATATTTTCTCGCCGGACAGCATTTTGCACGACTCCGGAAGCGCCGCTATTTCCCTTTCCATCTTTTCCGGAGCTATCGGCAGAATCAGCTCCTGCATTTCCTTTTTCGGGAAAAATCTCTCCATGCTTTTGCGGAAAGCGGAAATTTGCTGGGCGGAAGCCCTTGTGCCCTTCGTGCTCTTGCCGCCTAAGATATAGGAATTTATCCTGAGCCACCCGGCGAGCTCCTCGTCTGTCTTAAACCCCGCTATTTTGCGCGGTGGTATTGGCGAACCGACCCTCATTCTGACGGGTTCCCGCCCGCCCGCTGCAAACATTTCCCGAATCAGCTGCGCTGTCCTGAGCCTCGGGTGCACAAGCCCAGAAAGATAAAAGAGCCACGAATTTCTCGCCTCAAAAAACACCGGCAGTATTGACGCGCCCGTGCGGCGGGCTATCTGAAAAATATTAGTGTTCCATTCGGGGTCTGTTATGCACCAATCGCCGGCGTGCAGATAGGAAACCGTGCCCGACGGAAAGGTTCCCACGCAGCCGCCGTTTTTTAGATGTTTTACAATCTCCTTCATGGCGGACACATTTTGGGCTGTCGCCTTCTTCCCTCCAAATGGATTGACCGAGATTGAACATTCGTTTATTTCGTCCATGGACGAAAGCAGCGAATTTAGAATCATTTTTGCGTCTTTGCGCACGCGCGTTAAAACCGCCCCGAGGATTATTCCGTCCACGCAGCCGAGAGGGTGGTTTGAGACGACAACAAGCGGCCCCGTCTTAGGGATTTTGGCAATCTCGTCGGGATCCGCCTCGAAGCGTATCGAAAGCACGTCTATCGCGCGCTCGAAGAAATTGCGGGCGTCGTCCATCGAGTGGAGGCGCACATACGCCTCGTTAAGCCTCGACAGTCCGAAAAACGACTCGACCGGCCTCTCGACCAGCCCATATAGACGCGACAGCAACGGATTTTTTATTCCGGCGCGCAAATCTATAATCTTCTTAGAACCTTCGGGCATACGATTGAATAGTGGCGGATTCCTTCGTAAAAATCAATCCTCTTTGGATAATTTGTACTCGAAAGAATCTTTTAGGGCCTCCCAAGAGGCGACTATGATGTTGTCCGAAGCACCGACAGTCCCCCAGATTTCGCCCTTCGAGTCCTTTGACTCTATCATTACGCGGGTTATTGCGTTTGTGCCAGCGCCGCTGTCTATAATGCGCACTTTGAAGTCGGTCAGGTCCATCGACTTTATCGACGGGAATTTTTTTACCAAAGCCTTGCGCAAGGCGAGGTCGAGGGCGGCGACAGGGCCGTGCGCCTCCGCTACGGTATGCTCTATGTTGCCGTCTATTTCAAGCTTTACCGTCGCCTCGGACTTTGTCGTGCCGGCGAGCTCGTCGCGCTCGACTATCGCGCGGTAGCCGCGGACTTTAAAGTGGGGCTTGTATTTTTTTAAATATTTTGCGAGCAAAAGTCCGAAAGACGCATCGGCAGCCTCGTATTCATAACCCCTAAATTCGAGTTCCTTAAGCTCGTCGAGAAATTCCTTTATAGCGGGGTCTTTTTGGTTTACGTCAAGCCCCATATCCCTCGCCTTCATCATGACCGACGCCCTTCCCGACATATCGCTCACCAAAACCCTCGTTTTGTTTCCGACTAGCGACGGGTCTATGTGCTCGTAGCTGCGCTTTACCTTGTTCGCGGCGTCCGCATGCACCCCTCCCTTGTGAGCGAAAGACGAAGACCCGACGTACGGCAGGCGCGTATTGCTGCGCAAGTTCGCCATTTCATCTACAAACAGCGACAAGTCTCTTAGCTTTTTAAGGTTTGCCGAGCACGAAAGCTCGCGGTTCATTTTTAGAGACAAATTGGGGATTATTGTACAAAGGTTCGCGTTCCCGTTTCTCTCGCCGATTCCGTTGAGCGTGCCCTGCACCATGAGCGCGCCGTTTTCTACGCCTATGAGCGAAAGCGCAACGCCCAAGCCGGAATCGTTGTGGCAATGCACTCCCACGGGGGTGTCCCCCATAAATTCCACAGTTTTGCGGACGATTTCCGCAAATTTGCCCATCATGGTTCCCCCGTTTGTGTCGCATAGGCAGACGCATTCGGCGCCGCCTCTCTTTGCGGCGGCGAGCGTTTGTAGGGCGTATTCGGGATTGTCCGCATACCCGTCGAAGTAATGCTCGGCATCGTATATTACCTTCACGCCCTTCCCGACGAGATACGCAACGCTTTCCTCTATCATTTTAAGGTTTTCTTCGGGGGTAGTTTTTATGACCTCGGTGACATGCAAAAGCCACGTCTTCCCGAATATTGTGACGTACGGAGTGCCGGCCTCGAGAAGCAGGGCTATCTGCGGGTCTTCGGAGACTTTCACATTGGCGCGGCGGGTCGAGCCGAACGCCGCTATTTTCGCGTGCTTTAAGCGCAGGTTTTTAGCCTGCTCGAAAAACGCCATGTCGCGCGGGTTGGAGCCCGGCCATCCGCCCTCTATGAAATCTATTCCAAAGCTGTCCATCTTCTCGGCGAGCCTGAGTTTCGCCGCAACCGAGAGGGATATGCCCTCGCATTGGGTTCCGTCTCTTAATGTGGTGTCGTATATAAAAATTTTTTTCATTTTTTGATTGTTTATTGTTTTAGAGTTGAGCGCTATCGCGCCTAAGCCAGAAATTACCCTTGAGCCCGTCCGCATTCGCGTACGGGCTATCTAATGCCGTTTGAGCAGATGAAATCGCCTATCTTTTGGGTGTCGGCGGGCATTGGGTACTTTTTGATTTCTTCTTTTTTCAGTTTTTCAAGTATTTCGGATTTCGGGGAAAAACCGAGCGATTTTTCTATCAAATCCGGGAACTTCGCGGGATGCGCCGTCGAGAGCACGACCGTTGGCGAATCCGGCAAATCTTTAAACGCGCACGCCGTGTGGGGGTCGATCACAGTGGAATACTTTTCCCACACGCGCCTGATTGCGGCGGGGATTTCGCTGTCCGTCATTTTTGAAGCCGAAAAATTCCCCGATTTGAAATCGTCGAAAACCCACTTTCCGCTCTTAGAGAACTCCGCCATTATCGAGCGAACCTTCCCGCAGTCTCCGTTCTCTGAAAAATATATGAACCTCTCGAAGTTGGAAGCCACTTGAATGTCCATAGACGGCGCATAGCTTGGCATTACTTTTGATACTTCGTAAACGCCGGTGTTAAAGAGTCGGTATAAAATGTCGTTTTGGTTGGTCGCCACCCTGAATCCGCCGCAAGCCATGCCGCACTTCCAAGCCATCCAGCCTGCGAGAACGTTACCAAAGTTTCCGGTTGGAACGGCAAATACCGCGCTTTCGCGGACTGACGCCGGAAGCTTTAACCATGCGTATATGTAATAGACGCACTGGGCGAGCACGCGCGCGAGATTTATGGAATTCACCGCCGAAAGGCTCCACTCGGCCTTAAAATTCGTGTCCCCAAAGATGCGTTTTACTATCGCCTGGGCGTCGTCAAAAGTTCCGTCTATTGCTATCGGAAATACGTTGGACGCCCCTGTGCAAGTCATCTGCCTCTCCTGCAACGGCGATATTCTGCCCTCCGGATACAATATGAAAATATTTACGCCCTTCTTTCCGAGAAGCCCGTTTATGGCGGCGCTGCCTGTATCGCCGCTCGTCGCCCCCAATACGTTCATCTTGCGCGAGGACTTCGAGAGCATATACTCGTATAAATTGCCGAGAAATTGTAGGGCGAAGTCTTTGAATGCGAGAGTCGGGCCGTGGTAGAGCTCGAGTAGCCAAAGAGAGTCGTCCAGCTTTTTCAGCGGAGCAATCGCGGGGTCGTCAAATTTTTTGTACGAGCAATCTACGATTTTCTTCAAGTCCCCATCGGGGATGTCTTCGGAAAAAAGCCTCAAAAATTCAAAGCACAAATCCGGATAAGAAAGCCCCTCCCAGCCTTTCAAAAGGCCGGAAATATCGGGCATATTTTCGGGAACGTAAAGGCCACCGTCGGGCGCAAGGCCCTCGGCTACGGCTTCGAGAAACGTTAGTTTGCGGCTTTCGCCGCGGGTGCTCGTGAATTTCATTTTATATTTCCGACAGTATTGTTTTTTGCTCTTGCCATTTTACAACCCGCGGCGATTCGGACGCCGTCCGCGCGCGAATTGGTTTATTTTTATCATTTTTCAAAAGGTACTTTATCCGAATTTTTATCCGCCTTTCAAATATTTTATGCAAAAACTTCTGTCTAGTTTGCATTTATATCGCATCGCGGGCATTTTTATTTAGGGCGAAAGCCAAGTTCCCGCGCGCCTGCCTGTATTCCGAACTCGCCGTTTCGCCGTCTATCCCGAAAATCATTCTAAATTTGACCCGCATTTTCGTTTTTTGGAAGGCTTTTTATTCGGCGCCGCCTGCGCCGACAATCCAAAAAGTTTTGCAACCCATTTGCCGTTTTTCCGCACCATTCAATTCTTAAATTTATCTTTCCCATACGGTATTTTATTGGAGAGATTTTTTTGGATTCTGATATTCCCAATTCCGCCCGGCATTTGCGAGCGTATGCTCTTGCCTAAAAAAAGCCTTCTTTTTCCACTTTTCCCATCTTTTATTGAAAAAAAGTCCCCCGTCTTGCGACGCGGAATTTTTATAAAAAACGTTTTTTTATTATGCGCAATATCGCCCGGGAAATAAAAATCCCTTTATGCCAGCTTTTGCCCTTAGTTGAAATAAAAGCCCGCGCAAAATTGTCCGCGAGATAAACTCCCATTTCGGTCTGCTTTTGTCATTAGTTGGAAATAAACGTGCCGCGCAACATCGCCCGCGATATAAAGCTTCAATTCCAAGCCTCTTTCCCGATGCCTCACTATATTGACGCGGCATTTTATCAGCCACCAATCCTCTATCGGCAATCCTCCCAACAGTCCGCAAAGCTTTTTTATATGCGCCGCCCTGCGCGCCTTTCCCAAGCGGGCTTAATATGCAACTGCCACTAATGCCGACGGACTCTCCTTCCGTGCTCCGCCGTTCAAACCCGCGCGGCTTCAGCTAAAAACTTTTCACATTGCGCCGCGCAACTTCGGAAATTTTTTTAGGCGGGACAAAGCCCATTATGCCTTAAAAATTCCCTTAAAAAAGCGCGCGGCGCGCTCGAGGTTATAAAGAAAAGCTATTTGTCGAGCCCGAATGCGGCGTGGAGCGCGTTCGCAGCCTTGTCTGCGTCTTTGAGGTCGATTCCCACCGATATTTTTATCTCGCTCGTGGTGATGAGCTGCACATTTATATCGTTGTCGGCAAGGGCGCGGAAGAATTTCGCGGCAACTCCGCTGTGGGAGCGCATGCCTGTACCGATTACCGACACTTTTGCAATATCGCCGGTAAGCTGGGCTGACGCGCCGTCGAAAGTAGAGCAGAATTTGTCGAGCAGGCTTTCCGCCTTTGCCGCGTCGTCTTTTGAGACTGTAAAAGTGAGATTCGCCAATCCTTCCCTTCCGATATTCTGGACAATCATATCCACGAGGATTCCCGCTTCGCCGAGTTCGCGGAAGATTTCCGCTGCGGCTCCCGGCTTGTCGGGTATGTTTCTGACAGTCACTTTTGTCTGGTTCTTATCTACGGCGACGCCCGTTATTACGACGTCCTCCATTGATGGCACTTCTGATTTCACGATTGTTCCGGGTTCGTTATTAAAACTCGATCTTACTTCAAATACAACTCCGTGCTTCTGCGCGAATTCCACCGAGCGGGCCTGCATGACTTTCGAGCCGAGGGACGCCATTTCAAGAAGCTCCTCGTACGACATTTCTGGAATTTTTTTCGCGTTTTTTACTATGCGGGGGTCGGCGGTATAAACTCCGCTGACGTCGGTGTATATTTGGCAAACGTCCGCCTTCATCGCCGCCGCGAGCGCTATTGCCGACAGGTCGCTGCCGCCGCGCCCGAGGGTCGTGACATTTCCGTCGCCGTCCACCCCTTGGAAACCCGCAACGATGACAACCTTGCCTTCGTCGAGGCATTTTTTTATGTCGCCGCCGGTAATTTCGACAATCCTTGCGCGGGTATGGGCAAAGTCCGTATGTATTCCGGCTTGGGCTCCCGTGCGGGAAACCGCCTTTACTCCGAGAGAGTGGAGAGCCATTGCCGTCAGCGCTATCGTCTCCTGCTCGCCGACTGCGAGGAGCATGTCCATTTCCCTTTCGTCGGGCATTGAATTTAGTGTTTTTGCGCGCGCAATTAAATCGTTTGTCACGCCGCTTCTGGCCGAAACCACAACTATTACCTTGTGCCCGTCGTCAACAAAAGTTTTGATTCTCTTGGCGACGTTGAGAATTTTATCGGTGTTGCCGACGGACGTCCCGCCGTATTTTTGCACGATTAATGACATTTTTACGCCTTTTATAATATTAGCTCAAAAAATCAAATTTTTAAGCGGAAATGATGAAACTGTACGCGCGTTAGTCAATAATATTTATCCCGCAACGAATATGCCCGCCTTGCAAAATCGGCGCAAGCGCGAACGGAATATATTGCAGCCTTCTGCTGTCGCAACTGCGGTAAAGTGGGATTTTTAACGCTAATCGGAAACTGTGTACAAAGACGGGTCTATTCCCTGCAAAAAGCGGCTGGGCTCGCGCATTTCAAAGTTTCCGCCCATTACGCTCACGCGCGGATACGATATTACAAGATAATCCATAGCGCGCGTCGCGGCAACGTAAAACAGCCTGCGCTCCTCGTCCACATCGCCGTCTTCTATGCTCCTTTTTGTCGGGAAAAGCCCGTCGGCCGCGCTTATTAAAAAGACTACGGGAAATTCAAGCCCCTTTGCCTGGTGAACTGTCATCAGCCTCACCCTGTCGGTTCCGCCCGACTGTTCCCCCTCCTCCGCCTCGGATATTTCCAGCGTGACGTTCGCGAGAAAATCTTCCATATTCGAGTATCTCGAAGCGTATTCAAATAGCGAATCGAAGTCTTCGCAGCGCTCCTGCCAATCTTCGTAAATGGTCTTCATCGCATCCTTGTACCAGCCAGAGCATGCGAGCTTCACGGCCTCCTGCGGAGAAGCCGGAGGTTCGCCCTGCTTCCCGGCTGCGGCAGGCTCCACACTCTTTTTCGGCGCGCCAGAAAGCTCGTCGAGAAAATCCGCCTGCGAAAATCCCTCCGCCCTCTCGGCTTTTCCCGCCGCGCCGTGCATGGATTCCGCCATTTTTGCGATTTTTGCAATGTCGCCTACCGCCTCGGCAAAGATGTCGCGCGCCGCGCTTGGAACTTTCGACAAGACGCTTTTATTTAGCAGGGCGTCAAAAAATCCCATATTTTTCTTTTCGGCAAGCGCGCGCGCAGTAGAGAAAATTTTAAGGGCGGTCTTGTCGCCGACTTTCGGCAAAAACTTAACCACTCTGGTAAACGATACGCTATCCGATGGATTTGCCGCAAATTTAAGCTGCGCAACAACGTCTTTTACATGCGCCTGCTCGAAAAATTTAAGGCCGCTTGTCATTGCAAACGGTATGGTTCTCTGCTGCAGTTGCAGCTGCATATCCATAGCCTGGAAGTGCGATCTGTACAACACGGCGATGTCCGAATATTTGCACCTTTGGGCGGAGACGAGCTCCGATATGGCGTCGCACACTCTCCTCGCCTGAGACACCCCGTCCATCGTGCGCATTACAAAGGGCTTTTCAAAGCCTCCGCGCGCCGGAATGAGCGTCTTTCGGTATACCTCGTCGGAGCCCATTTCCGCCAATATTGAATTGGCGAACGCAAGTATCTGCGGGGTGCTTCTGTAATTGCGCTCTATCTTGTATATGAAAGCCGAGGGATAGCGCTCCCTGAATCCGAGAATATTTCCTATTTCGGCCCCGCGCCAAGAGTATATGCACTGGGCGTCGTCGCCAACAGCGCTTATCCGCCCGCTCGAGGCGAGTAGGTCAAGTATGTCGGACTGCAATTTATTGGTGTCCTGATATTCGTCCACCAGAATATTCTTAAAGCGCGAGGAGTATTTTTCGAGAATGTCGGGGTTGTCGCGCAATAAAAAGTACCAGAGCTCGAGTAAATCGTCGAAATCGCACGAATTTGCCGCGCGCTTTTTATCGGCGTAATAATCGGCAATCTCCTCTATTTCACTATACGGAGACTCCAGCCATGAGAACCGTTCCGCCATGGCGTCGCGAATTGCGGTGCGCGTGTTTCTTGCGTAGCTTATTATTTCCCTTAAAAGCTTTGGGCGCGGATTTGCCTTGTCGGCAAAATACGACGGGAAAATTTCGTTCACCGAATTTTTTATAAGAGTCTCAGAATCGTCGGAGTCCAGTATCGTAAAATTCGGCGAAAGCCCGGCGGCTTCGGCCTCTATCCTCAAAAACCTGTTCCCGACCGAATGGAAAGTTCCGCCCCAGAACTCCGACTCCTTAACCCCCGTAAGCGAATGTATGCGCGCGAGCATCTGCCCCGCCGCCTTGTTTGTGAACGTAAGCAACAGAATTTCCCGCGGGGAAATTCCGCACTCCGAGATGAGCCACGCCACCCTGTAAGTCAGCGTGCGCGTCTTTCCCGAGCCCGCCCCGGCGAGGACGAGAGCCGGCCTGTCGCACGGCGAAGTGACCGCCGCGAGCTGGTCGGGATTCAATTCCCCTTCAAAATCTATGTCGAATCTATGCACTTAAAAAAATTTCGGGCGCTGAGCTTCCGCGCCCGATAAACGCCGCATTAACAATTAAGCCGCCAAACGCCCTCAGCCCTCGAGAGAGAGCAAATATCTCAGCGCCGCCGAGTATCCGAATACCCCAAGCCCCGCAACCGACCCTGCGCACACGGGCGCCGTCAGCGACGTGTGCCTGAAATCCTCGCGCTTTGCTATGTTTGAGATGTGTACCTCCACAAAAGTCATTCCGGAACCCGCAATGCAGTCGCGCAAGGCGACGCTCGTATGCGTAAACGCGCCGGGGTTTATTATGCCGTATTTCACGCCGGAATCCGCAAGCTCGTATATTTTATCGACTATCTCCCCCTCGTGGTTCGACTGGAAGTCGATTATCTGCGCACCGAGCTTTTCGGCCTCCGCGCGCAGGGCGGAAGTTATGTCGGCAAGGGTGGTCGTTCCGTATATTTGAGGTTCGCGCCTGCCGAGCCTGTCGAGGTTCACTCCATTTATTAAAGCTATTTTTTTCATTTTTATTTTGCGGAATTTTTAAACGCTTTGAGGGCGCATTAGAAGAAAAAAATCACAAAGGATTGTTCATTTCAATAAAGCTGCTCTTTAAGCCGAACTCTTTTGCGACCAACTCGCCGAGCGCCATCACGCCGAAGCGCTCGGTGGCGTAGTGCCCGCAAGGGTAAAGATTCAGGTTCAGCTCTTGCGCGACTGTAAAATGGTATTGGGAAAGCTCCCCGCACACGAGCGTATCTATTCCGAGCTCTGGCAGTTTGCCGACGCAGTCTCCGCTCCCGCCCGAACATATCGCGACTTTCTTCGGCTCGCGCGAGCCGAATCTCACTGCCTTAAAAGTCTCGGGAAATAGCGCGGAAAGCCGCCTTTCAAGCTCCTCGCGCCCGCCTTTTGGGGCGGCGGCAAGCACGCCTATCTCGCGCCCGTAATATTCAAAGCAGGAAGAAATGGCGCGCAATTTTAGAGCCCTTGCAATAAGTGCGTTGTTGCCTATTTGCAGGTGGGCGTCGAGCGGCAAGTGGCACGCGTAAACTGCCATATCCGAATCCACGAGGGTTTTTATTTTATCGTAATTTCCGCCCGTAAACGGTATCGGGGGGCTCCAAAACATTCCGTGGTGCGCTATCAGCAAATCCGCGCCCATGTGGGAGGCAACTTTTATTTCGCCAAGCCCGGCATCGACTGCGGAGGCTATCGCAGTCACCTTTCCGCTGTTGGAACATTGCAGGCCGTTCTTTGCGCCGTCGTAGTCCTTAAAATCGCCAACTCCCAAATACGAATTTATAAACGCCACGACGTCTTCAAGCTCGGCGCACCCGTTTTTTCCCTTATCGTTTTTCATCTGACTTTTTCCTACTGTTTTTGAAAACCAAGGTCAAGCGTTCAATCACGCGCGCGACATGTCGAACTTGCGAAATTGGCAAGTCGAGAAATCAAAAATTTTAAATTCGCCGAATTTTAAAGGCAATGCTTTTGAAATGTGCCCTATTGAGGCCGCCGCGGCCCACACCCCCGCGAGGTGCGCCGCCGGCGGGAAAATCGGGAGCGCCCTCACGCCCTCCGAAAATGCGGACGTATCGGCCCCCGCGTATTTTCCGAGGTAAAAGCCGCCCCCAAACGCCGCATTCTGCGCCACATACCCCTGCGCCGACGCGAAAATTTCCGGCTTTCCGACGCGCTCGCAAACTGTTGAAACAACCCCGCGAGAGCGGAAAGAATCGGTTGCGTCTATGCATACGGAAGCCGATTCCACAAGCGCGCAAAACTCGGCGGAATCTTCAAAAAATCTCGCATAATAGGAAATCTCGCAATCCGGATTTAGGGTTGAAAGGGCGTCGGCCGCAGCGCGCGCCTTCATTTCTCCTATTTGCCCGGGCGAATAGAGAGTCTGGCGGTGAAGATTGCTTTCGGACACGGTATCGCCGTCAACTATTGCAATTTTTCCGACTCCGGAAGCCGCGAGCAGCGGCAGCGCGCCGCAACCGACTCCCCCCGCGCCGACTACCAAGACGAGCGACTCTCCCAGCGCCCTCTGCCCTTCCGCGCCGAATCCCGGAAGCGCCATTTGGCGCGCGTATCTTTCAAAATGGGTCATTTAGCCTACCGTTATACATTCAGTCTGCCACGGTGATTTTAGCCACCCGCTACAATTTCCATTATCTCAATAGTATCGCCGTCGCGCAAACGCACTTCGGCAAAGGTCTCGTAGCGCATAGGTTTTAGATTGTGCTCCACTATGCACCTGCGCGGATTTGCCCCGGTGGACTCTATAAATTCGGCTATCGTAAGCCCGTCCTCAACCGCGTATTCCTTCCCGTTTGCCTTTATTTTAATTTTGGACATGCATAAAATTTCCGATTAAGGCGCCTCTTTGGCAAGCATAAACGCCTTTTATGTTTACAAACATATCCATAAGATATTAGTTTATAAGCCTATGAATTTAAAATCAATCTGCGGCATTGCCGCCCTCGCGCTCGCTTTTTCATTTGCCCGCGCCGACGACCCTTTGCGATTTTACGCATCTTTTGACAGCGGATTTGTCCCCGAAATTGCCCTTGACGGAACAAAGGTAATCAAAATTCCGGAACCCGCCCCTCTAAAAATCGAAGGCAAATACGGCGGCGCGCTCGCCTTCCGCCAAAACTCGGGCGTCGGCGACCTCTGGTATTCGCTCGGCTCAGCTATGCCCGACAGCGGCTGGACTGTAAGCTTTTGGATAAACCCCGACAAAACCAGAAGCGGGGACAAGCACCGCTCAGTCTTCCGGACAAACTTTGGCTGGAACTCCGGGAACGTCTATGTGCAGTTCGACAGGTGGGGCAAGCTAAACGCCACATACATTGACGAAAACAAAAACTACAGAGGGCTCGACGTGAGCGAATCCTCCTTCCCCGCGGGCGAGTGGACCCACGCGGCCCTCGTTTACGACGGCAAGGGAATGAAGCTTTTTATCAACGGCAACGAAGCCGTATATAACCGCAACGATGGCGGCAAAATCGGCGCCCCGCAACGCGAGCTTGAAGTAGGGGCAATGACGTATTCCGCCTCCGACCAGCTCGACGGCGGAATCGACGAATTCAAAATCTACAACCGCCCCCTCACCCAGCCCGAGATAGCCGAGGCTATGAATTCCACGCCGGGGAAAAAGCGCACGGACGCCTTCTTGTACGTACCCTTTGAGGGGAAAATCGACCCGCGCGAGGGCGCCTCATTCCAGTCTGCGGAAACAATTTTTACTGCGGGCAGGTTCGGCAAAGGCATAAAAATGTCCCGCCACGGATACGACCGCAAGGCTGTCGCAAGCCTTACGGAAGTTTCCGGAATGTCGGCGCGCGCGCAATCGTACATGTTCTACTTTATACCCGACTGGGACGGAAGCAGCGACAAGGGAATCCACGGCTTGCTCGAAGGCAATTCCGGCTCTTTAAATTTCTCGATAATAAAAAGCGGAAACGAAGCGGTCTTTGAACTCTCGTCAGGCGGTAAATCCGATAAAATATCGCTGCCGGCCTCCATTTTCAAAAAAGGCGAAAGCTCCAAAATATGCTTCGGCTTCGACTTTAAATCAAAAAAATTCTACGCCTCGATTGATTCCCGGAAAGAGGAAAAAACCATATCCTTTGACGCGCCCGGCGATATGGGCGCTGGCCGCATCATAATCGGCGATACGCGCGGCTCCGACACATATTCAAAAACGCAGGCCGAAGGCGTAATCGACGAACTTACCGCCTGCCCCGACTACCTCGACCCATCCATGCTCACGAAAGTGAGAAAGGCACAGTCTAAGAAATCCGCCGCCGCCCGAAGCGCCAAGCTTAAGATTGACAAGCTGAGGGATTCCGAACTCCCCCTTTGGGATTTGAACGGCGCCGAAACCGAAAATACCCCCACCCGCCGCAAGATTGTCCTCAACGCCCTGTGGCGGCTTATCCTTCCAGCCTCGGGAGATGCAGGCCCCTACTATCTCGCAGTGCCCGGGCGCTTCAGCGGCTGGGAAAACGGCCACTCCGACGCGGAATTCCGCCTGCGCGACAAAAACCTAAAAAAACTGCATTCGAGAATTAAAATAGGCGGGAAACCCCTGCACGAATACACTGAATATTTTTTGGAGCGCGCGTTTATCGCGGACAAAAGCTGGCGCGGAAACGACGTTTCTTTGACGTTCAGCGAATTTGGAATGTCGCAGAGCGCGGAAGTGTATTTTAACGGGAAAAAAGTCGCCGAATTTTCGGACGGGTTCGACAACGAAATTGTCCTCGACGACTCCGACCTGCGCTACGGCGACTGGAACTTTATTACCGTAAAGCTCGACGACGAAGGCGGTCGATGGAATTGGCGCGGAATAAAAAGCGACGTTTTCCTCGAAGTAAAACCAAAGACAAAAATAATGTTCCCCGCCGTAAGAACATTTGTTAAAGACGGCAAAATCATATTTGAAGCCACAGTTAAAAACAATACTGGCAGAAGCGAAAAGTTTGCCCTCCGCGCCACAGTGGAAGGCGAAAACGCTCCGGCAGACTTAAAAAGCCAGCTCGTCGAAATCCCGGCGGGCGCCGAAAGAAAAATCTCATTTTCCGCTCCGTGGGAAAACGCAAAACTTTGGGACGTTGACTCCCCTTACATGTACTCCTGCCGAATGGAGCTCATCGACAAAGACGGGAAAGTCGCGGACTCCGCTCAGCCCTTCAAATTCGGATTTAGGACTTTTGAAATAGTCGGCAAAGACTACGTGTTAAACGGCAAAAAAATCCACCTCTTCAACCACGACTCATGGGGCAACTGCACCGCGATCTACGAAGAGACGCTAAAAACCGCAAAAGCCCTGAAATCGCTCGGGTACAACTCGGCGCGCGGACTATTTCCGGTGGACGCGAAAGACTCGCGCTTCGAAAATATCATAAGGGCGTGCGACGAAGAGGGGATTCTTCTATTCGTGTGCCTAAAAGGCGTCACAGCCAAAAGCTACACACTCTGGAACGATCCCAAAACCCGCGTCCAGCTTGAAAAATACATGGCGTCCGCCATACGCAAATGGCGCAACCACCCCTCCAACGTAATGTATTTTCTATCGACAAATTTCCTCGGCTACGGGCTCGACTACCACCCGCTGAAAATGGCCGACGGATACCTTCCCTCAGGCGATAAAAAGCGCAAGGCGCAAGTCTGCCTCAACGGGGTTAAAATAATGCGCAAGTACGACCCCGACCGCCCATACTTCTTTCAGGCGGGCGGAAATTTCGGCGAAGTTATAACGAGCAACGCCTATTTCTGCTGGTGGCCGCAGGCCGAGAAAAACGCGTGGCCGCAGGAATGGGCTAAAATTGGCAAAAAGCCACTGCATATAATAGAGACCTCCTTCCCCTACGCCAGCAGCTACTTCGGCATGGACAGATTCGGAGGCAACAGGCCGCTTTTCGTGTACGAAAATGCCGCGCGGTACTTTGGCAGCGACGCCTACAAATCCCCCGACCCCGACCTGCTCGAGCAGACGGCAATATCGGCAAAAGGCGGCGACGCGCGCACATTCCACGACATCGGCATTCTTCAAAAACTAAAATCACGCATAATTTCAGAGACCATAAAATATTGGAGAGGCTTTGACATGTCAGGCATTTCCCCGTTTGCGGAACTGTACTTCGCCTTTGCGAGGCACGCAAGCCCCCGCCTTTGGTACGAAACAAAAAATATCGAGCTCGACCAGAAGGATTTTAGGAGCGAAGGCGTCCACCCCGACGTAATAAAAATGCCCTATCTGAAAGAATTCGACCAAGAAAAACCCCTGCCCGCAAGCGAAGCCTTAAAAGGCGCCCTCGCCCCGTTCAAAGCTTTTATAGGGGGCACGAGAGAGGAGCCTGCGGACCAGTCGGCAAACTACTTTGAAGGCTCGACTGTATCGAGAATTGCTACGGTAATCAATGACACCCGCAAAGACTCCGGCGCAAAAGTCTCATGGACTGCATTCGACGGGAACGGCGCGAAAATCGCCGAAAACTCGCAAACATTAAAACTCGCCCCCGCGGAAGTCGCCCACATTCCGATAGAGTTTAAGCTCCCGCAATCAAAAGCAGACGGGGAATATTTCGTAAAGCTCTCGGCCGAAACCGACGCAGGCATGCGCGCGGAGGACGAGATAAAAATAAAATCTTTTGCAAGGCAGCCCGCAAAATCAGCCGTCCGCTGCGCGCTGTTCGGCTCGAATAAAGAAAGCGCCGACGCGCTCTCGGCATGTGGGGTTGAATTTTCGAACGCATTGCAGTCGGGCCTCGACGGAATGGACGTGCTCGTCGTAGCGCGCGACTGCCTCGACGACAAATTTTTTATCTTCGCCTCAGAAAACTCTCTCGCCGAGCGCGTCAACTCCGGGAAGCTCTCAGTGCTTGTCCTCGAGCAAAAGCCGGAGCTTTTAAAGCGCGTCGGCCTCAAAGCTGCCGCGATATATTCGCGAAACGCTTTCCCTACATCCCTTCCGCTTCCCCAAGGGCTCTCGGTCGAGGACTTCTCGAATTGGAAAGGCGACGGCACGCATGCTCCGTCAAAGCCGATTCCCGAAATTTCAGTCGAGCGCGAAAACAATGTACCAAGCCCGTTTTGGCATTGGAAAAACTTAAACACGGTATCTGCGTACCCGATACTCAGACCCGTGCTTGGGAACTATAAAATATCGCTCGTTTGCGGAATGGACCTCGCATACTCGCCCCTATTTTTCATTTCGTCCGGTAGGGGATTCGTTGCATTCTGCCAACTTGAAGTCAGCGGGAGGTGCGACGAACCAGCAGCGCTTAGAATATTGAGAGCCACTATAGACGCCCTGCCAAAAATGCGTACGCCAGCCGCCTCCGCAAAATTTGTGGATTCTTCAAATTTATCCGCAAGCGAACTCGCAGCAAAAATTTCAAACGGGGGAGTCGCAGTCATCGACAATTTGGACGAAAAAGCCGCTGCGGCTTTAAATATAAATATCGGGGCCCCGAAGAAAATTTCCTCCTTTGAGCTTCTTGGCAGTGCGAAAAAATACTGGAGCGCGCTCGACGCGCGCGACACCTTTTTAAGGGTGCCGCAGGAAATGGGCGACATTGGCGGAGACTCCGTAGTTGCGCTTACAAATCCTGCATTCGCAGCCGAAAAGCGCATCGGAGCCGGAAAAATAATACTGCTAAACTTTCCGAAAGAGCCTTTGAAATACGAACTGGAAGCCGGGCAAAAACTCGGCGCAGACTCCTCCCACATCTGGAGCGCGCTTGCGCTAAGAAGCAGATTTATTCAGATGAAAAATCTCGCAGAAGCGGAGCTTGGCAAACAATTCCCGAAATTCGCTGACCGCCTTGAAAATCCCGAAGCCGAATTTAAGGAAAGCCCGCACTTCCCATACACGGCGGATCCCTTCCCGCTTTATAATACGGAATCGCACATAAGGTGGTAATCGCAAAAAAGATTCCCGCCGCGCTTTTGCGGCGGTTTTCGATAGGCATTATCCGCCCTAAATTTGGCTTTTCACCGCGCGCGGAGTTGGGTGATTCCTTGCGAGAAATTCCCTTTGCATTATACTTTTCGCGGAATTTACTCTCATTGGCTAATTCGCATTTGAATCATGCTCTGCGCTAAATTTATGCGCGCGCCGGTGCGGGAAAGATTTATATATACGCCCGTAGCGTCAAACCGCGCACGCGCTGCGCACGGAGTTTTTATGTCTCTGCTATCGCCACGCATACAGCGCCCTTTGAGTCGCACACCAACCGTTAGCTTGCACGACATCTCACCTCCCGCAACGCGCCGGCGTGCATAGCGTCAAGCGGTTGCCACATTCCGGTAGCAGGCAACCCCAAAGAAAAAATTCCTCAAAAGAGCGGACGTTTATTCCGCAACACGCGCACTGGAATTTATGCGCGCGGCGGTTTTTCCCCCGACAGGCTTCTTCACACGCGGAAGCTGGGAAATTTTCCAGGAGGCCATTTCAAAATCGTTGAATCTATAACGCCGACGCGCGCCTTCAGATATTTTTTTGAGTTTTTTTGAATATGCGGCACACAACCTTGAATCCGCCTCGGAAAGATACTTCAACTGCTGTGCGGCCTCCCCCATGTACGACGGAATGCGGGAATCTACATATATTATAGGCCGCGCAACTCCCGACAAAGCCGACGCATGCGAATTTATCGCCCAAAGTCCAGACTCCGACATAAACAATCCGTCCAGTTCGTCGAATAATATTCTGCACAAAATAATATATTTGTTCTCGCCGGTCGCCGCATGCAAATCCGCAAACGCCCCTCCCGCAAACGCGTATGTTCGCGCGGACGATTGCGACCTCACCGCCACGCTCGATACGGACGGCAGCTGATAAGAAGTTTTTAAGAGAAATTCGATATACCCGCAAATTCTCTCCGCGCCTTCAAGATGCGCTCTGCGCTTAAAGCGCGAATAGGCAAGCGCCAATACCTGAGCCGCCAACGCGTTTTCGGCAGTCACTGCGTCGCGGACATCTTCCATCATGCGCCCGTCGGGCTTTGTCATAGAAAGCAATTCGTCCGCAAACCGAATTAGCTTATCTTCCCCGTCTCCGTTTTTGGCGGGCATTTCCAAAAGAGCCCTTGCTATCAGCAGGCGCTCGACGAGCGCGCGGGGCTCTGCAAACATTTTTATGAGCCCTTCGCGAGCTTTGTCTTCCGCGTCTTCCGCGCTTTTTAGCTCCGGAAATGCCGAAAAAATCCCGGCCGCCAGACGCGCGTTTTCAGTGACGACCGCTACGGGGCTATCCGATACATCGCCGCCGAAAAATTTCTCAAGCTTAGCAGACTCAAATTTCCAGTCCAATCCGTCTGCGAGCAAGTCCGAAGCATATTCATAATCTTTCTGCCCGTCCTCCCCGGCAAGCAGCCCCGCGAGATTGCCTTCAGCAGCCCGCAAGCCCTCGGGGGCGACGCGCAAAATGCCGGCGGCCGCCTCCGCCGCAGATGGAACGCCGCGCGCGGCGTCTCCGGCAAGATTAGAAGTCAGATAGAGAGGGGCGAGCCGCGCGGATAATATCCCTCCCTCTATTGAGCCGGAATTTCCCGTGCCGCGCTCGAATACGCTTTGCAGCACTCTGAAATCTGCCGGATATCTGTCGGGCTCGAGGCAAGTAGTATAGAAACTATTGCCAAGAATTTTTTCAAGCCGCCCGTAAAAGTCAAATTTCCGCCCGATTCCGACCGTAAAAAATACAAGCTTTCCGTCGCTGCGCGCGCGCATTGCAAGTTCGTTTCCCCAATCGTAATGGCGCTTTTCCGCCATAACCGTTGGGCGCAGATTTTCTGAATTTGCGCCGCCCGCGCCAAATTCGCTCACGAGGGACACAAACACTGAAAGCGCCAAAACCATGCATAGAGACGCGAGGCAAAATATCAGTGCCCTTCTGAATCCTCTCACGGCTTAATTTGACAATCAATTAGATTTTTTGTGCGCTATTTTTTCATTTTTGCCAAAAGGCCTTTAAGACTGAAAGCGCGCACGCGGCTGCGGTGTCGCACTTCATTACGTTGTCCCCGAGTTTCACGGGAATAAATCCGGCGCTCTCCGCGGCGTCGTACTCGGCGTCCGACAAGTCGCCCTCGGGACCTATCAGAACGCACGCGCTTTTCGCAAAATCAACACCGGCGGATTTCAGAACTTTATATATTGGCGAGGCGTTTTCTCTGAGGCTCGCCACAAGCTTTACTTCAAATCCTCCGCTATTTGAAAGAAAATCTGATATATCCGAAACGGGCGGCATTTCAAACTTTGACAGGTTTGACGACTGCTTTATGGCCTCCACATATTTCTCAAACCACTTTGCGGATTTTTTTTCGGCGTCGGCGCGTCCGAGCCGCACGACTGACCTGCAAGACATAAGCGGATATATACCGGAGGCCCCGAGCTCCACGCTTTGGCGTATAATTTCGTCAAACGCCGGACCCTTTGGAAGGCATTGCGCCAAATAGACCTCAACCTTCGGAGATTTCGGATAAAGCCGCCCGATTACCCTGAGTGCGGCCGATTTTGAAGAAGCCCCGGCGAGTTCGCATCTGTAAGCACTTCCCTTCGCGTCGAACACATCGACCATATCGCCCGCCCGCGCCCTTAGAGATCCGCACAAGTGGCGGCTTTCGGCGGCATTCAGCTCCACGGAGCCTCCAACGGGAATCTCGCCGCCCGCGCTAAAAGCGGAAAAATCGCAATACGCTCTAAAACCTGACATGCGAAACAGCTTGCACTTTGCGCGATAAATGTAAAAATTTTTTTTATGGAAAATAATAGGGAGTCGTTTAAAGGCAGGAAAGTCGTGGTTGGCGTATGCAGTTCGATTGCCGTATACAAGGCGGCGGAACTCGTGTCGGCGCTCGTAAAGCTCGGCGCGGACACAACGGTCATAATGACTGCAAGCGCCAAGAAGCTAATCAGCCCGAGGATATTTCAGACTCTCTCGCGCAACAAAACGTATTCCGATATGTGGGAAGACGTCGCCGAATGGAGACCCGAACACATTTCCATCGCGGAATCCGCCGACATTATAATAGTAGCCCCCGCAACCGCAAATACGATTGGGAATTTTGCGTGCGGCCTTGCGCCCGACCTGCTTTCGTCAACCTACCTCGCCGCAAAATGCCCCGTGCTCATAGCCCCCGCGATGAACTCCAATATGTACGAAAATCCCGCGGTTGTGCGCAATATGCGCGCATTGAAAAGCGACGGAGTGCACTTTGTTGAACCCGAAGTTGGAATGCTCGCATGCGGGGTCTCCGGCAGGGGAAGGCTCGCAGAAATAGGCTCTATTCTGGACGCCGCCGCAACAATACTAAGTAAGAATTTAAAATGAAAGAGTTTCTCGAAACTGTAGCCGACGAATTGAGGCGCATGCTAAACGAGGGTTGCGAAACCGTCGCGCTCGACGACGATTCGCTTAAAATCCTCCGCAGGATGAACGCCGAAGAGTTGGCTGCTGAAATGCGCGCTGAAATACCCTCCGAAGACGAGCCGGAAGAAGTAAAATTTGCGGGCGTCGACGACTTAAAAATAGAATCCAAAAAAGAGCAACCGCGCGAAAGGACAAAAATAGTGAAAAACACACCAAACTACGGCACAATTCCCCCGCCCACACCCTTCAAGCTTCCGGACGCCACGCCCTCCGAAAAGTGGAGCGCCCTCCGCGACATAGTGCTCTCCGACCCAATCTGCAACGCCCATGTAAAACCCGGCAAAAAAGTTGTATTCGGAGTTGGGAACCTATCCGCCAAAATATTTTTCTGCGGTGAAGCGCCCGGGGCGGACGAAGAGATACAGGGTATCCCGTTTGTAGGCAAAGCCGGCCAGCTGTTGACTAAAATAATATCGGCTATGGGGCTGTCGCGCGAAGACGTATATATCGGAAATATAATGAATTGGCGCCCGGAAATGCCGACCTCCCGCGGGAACCGCCCCCCCACAAGCGAGGAAATGGCCTATTGCCTACCGTATTTGAAGGCGCAAATAGATATCGTAAAACCGGAAGTAATAGTTGCGCTTGGCAAAACCGCCGTCAACGGGCTTCTCGGCGAGGATCCTATGCGGAAGATGGGAGCAATACGCGGCAAGTGGGAAAAATTTGCCAACGCCGACTTGATGATAACCTACCACCCCTCGTTTTTGCTCCAATACGGCAATAATATGAAGACAAAACGCCTCGTGTGGGAGGATATGCTCGCCGTAATGGAGCGCGTCGGCCTGCCAATATCCGAAAAGCAGCGAAACTATTTTCTATAAAAAGTAGCCGACGCTCTTTCCATACCTTTTCTCAAAAAATTTTACGCATTGAAAAAATTCCATATCCGCGCCCGACAAAAAAACTCCGCCAAAAGGCGGAGATTTTTTTTGTGCAATATCGCAAGCTAATGCTAAATCAGCCCGTTTAACATTCCGTAAAAATATATTGGTTTTAGCATATAGACCTTCAAAAACCACGCCAATCGGCTTTCCTTTGACATATCGAAAAGCGAAAGCGGAAAGGATATTTTAGGCTCTTTTGCGTAGTCGAACTCGCACATTAAAACGTGACCGTAGTCTGTAATTATGGGGCAAGCCGCGTAGCCGTCGTACTTTTCCGACGGCTCTTTGCCTTCCATTATCGATATTAGGTTTTCGGCGGCTATCGGATACTGCTTGCGTATCGCCGCGGAAGTCTTGCTCGTGGGGAGGGCGGAGGCGTCACCGAGCACTATTATATTTTTGTGCTTCGGGTGAACGAGAGTCTGCCTGTCAACCGCCGCCCAGCCCTCGGCCGCCGTCTTGCCCTTCTCTATTGAAAGCCCTGATTTCTTTATAAAGTCGGGGGCAGTCATAGGCGGCAAAAAGTGTATGAAGTCGTACTGCTCCTTAGTCTCGACAACCTTGCTTTTTGAAGGATTGTCTTTGTCGGCTATCTCTTTTATAAAATACGCCGTCTTTGTGGAGGTGTCTATGCCCTTTAACTTTACATGCGTGGAAATGGGGATATTCCTTTCTTTGTATATTTCAAGCAGGCGCTTGGTGAAAAACGGGACGTCGTACAGCTCATTGGCAGCCGTGTAGAAATTGAAATCGAGCTTTTCGCGCGTGCCGTATTTGCGGCTCAAATGCTCGGTAAGCATGCATATCTTTTTTGGGGCTCCGCCGCACTTATGCTTCGTGTAGGTGTCGGTATATATTCCCCTGCCGCCGTTGCGCGCAAACTTTTGCATGCCGTCCCAAGTGCGTATCGCGCCCTGGTGGTCGTATATGCAGTAGGCGTCGCCCTCGCCGAGCTTCTCGCGCGAAATACCCTCGACGCCGCCCCAGTTTATCTGCAAACCGGGAGCCAAAACCAGAAAATCATAGTCTATCGTACCGTTCTTTGAAGTCACTACCTTGTTTTTTTCGGGATCGACCTCTATTACGGTATCCTTTATCCATTTTGCCCCGTCCGGAATGCAGTCTGCCTGTTTTTTATAGACGTCGTCCGTCCCGTAAACTCCTCCGGCTATGAGTGTAAACCCCGGCTGGTAATAGTGCAAATCAGACGGATCTATTATTGTAATGTCTGGGTTTTCAAGGCGCCTGAGCAGCTTGGCTGCTGTGGAAATACCGGCGGCTCCGCCGCCAACCACCACTATCTTGCCCTTTGCGGAAGAAGTCGCTGCGCTCGCCGTTCCGGCCCCGGCGGCAGTCGCCAATCCGGCCGCCGCCATAATCTTTACGAAATGGCGCCTGTCCATATTTCCGATTGATTTCAATGTTTCTTTTATTTCCTCTTGGGTATCCATAGTTATTGGCTTTTTAAGCGGATTTCCTCAATTTGTCAGTGAAAATCAAAGCGACTGCCGCCTTTGCGGCACTCCGCCAAGTTCGTTATTTAAAAATTGTTTATTTAAATTGTTTCAAATGTTAATTATTTGTTTGCAAAAAAGCGCAAAATGCATTGTATTTCAGAGGAGCTTGGAGGAATCCGCTCCCATTTTCAATAATATTCGGCTAACATTTTTATAACATTAGCCCTCCGATTGAAAAAAAGTCTTTTAGAAATTTACCCCCACCCATAAAAAAATGAAACTCCCCAAAACCGTAATGGCTGCCCTTGCGGCGGTAGCGGCACTCAATCTCCCGGCTTCTGAAAAACAGCAGCTGGACTCCTATGTAAAATGCGGGATTCTTACACCATCGGAAGCTTCGCAGATTTCAAGGTCGATGGCAAACGTCGTTCCCAAGCGCGAAGATACGCGCAAGCTAAGGCTTTCCAGCCGCATGCAGCTGCAATACGAATGGACCGACAGCTCCCTTGTTTCAGGACGCGGGACTAACTCAAACTCAGGGGCTTCATCTTTTCTCGCCCGAAGAATATTCATACAGGCAGACGCAGACCTTGGCGGCGGCTGGACTGCCCAATTCGGGCTTGACCTCGCAAGGACTCAGGCGAACTGCTTTTTAATCGACAACTACGTCGCAAAATCAATAGAGGGTGAATATATCGATGGAACTCTGTACCTCGGATATATGAAGCCACAATTCATCTACGAAGAAGTAATTTCGTCGTTTGAGCTAAGCGCGATAGAGCGCTCTCCGGCAACGATGTTTTGGTCTGGAGCCGCAAGCGCGACGCGCTTGGGGGTCGGGAACCGCTACGCAGGCGTCAGATGGAATGGAAATGTAAGGCAGATTCCGGGGCTTGCGTACATTCTGTCTGTCACTAACTCTTACCAACTCTCGCCAACTGACGGCAGATCGCCCTCCACAAAACTTATAGACAACTCCCTCGCGTATTGGTTCAGCGCGTCGTACACAATGAAAGGCAAGGAGAACCCGTGGAAACTCAAAATAGGGGCTTACTCTATGTATTCTTCGAGCGCAAACCGCGATAACAACTCCGCCATATACTCGATAAATCCGTACGTAGCCGGCAACTGGGGCAATTTTAATTTTTGGGCGGAGTACATCGGCTCGGTTGTCGCGGACGGACGGGTGTCCGCCGCAGGAAACCGCGAGCAGTGCTCGCCGTACGGAATTAATTTTTGCGTGGAGTACCTGTTTGACACCGAAGAATATGGGAAAATAGGCCCCGTATTCCGGTACTGCTGGCTCGATACAGACGGAAGGGGCATAACCATTTCAGACGCCGTAAGACAGGCTCCGAACGTGGGGACTCCCTTCGACCACGTGCAGGATTTTTACGCCGGAATAAATTGGTATCTAAACGGCAACGACCTAAAAATACAGTTGGGGTACGAATACTCCCAGTTCTCGGGCTCAATTCCGCAATCGCAGGCAACCGGCTGCGCGGAGGCCCACGCCTTCCGCATACAATTTCAACTTAAATTGTAGACTCTACGCTATGTCATTTAATGCTTGAAATCGGGGCGTCGATAAAAAAAATAACAAATAATAAAACACTGAGAAATGAAAGCTTTTTTTAAGAAAACAGCAATTATAGCGGCGGCCGCTGCAACACTATGCCTGCCGGTCAGCGCCGAAACCGTATTGCGTGTCGGGCACTTCCCAAACATATCGCACGCTCAGGCGTTGGTCGCCCACAGACTGAGCATGCTTGGCAAAGGTTGGTTTGAGGAAAGGCTCGGCAAAGACGTAAAAATTCAATGGATGCTTTTCAACGCCGGGCCAAGCGCAATGGAGTCCATCTTCGCGGGGGCGGTCGATATCACATACGTGGGGCCAAACCCCGCAATAAACGCCTTCGCAAAAACTCGCGGGCGCGATATTCGTATCCTCGCGGGAGCCGCCGACGGCGGGGCGTCGCTGGTCGTAAACCCCAAACTTGGGCTAAAAGAGCCGAAGGACTTTAAAGGCAAAAGCATCGGAACCCCGCAGCTCGGCAATACACAGGACGTTGCATGCCGCGCGTGGCTCATCGACAACGGTGTGAAAGTCACGCTCATATCGGGCGAAGCGCGGGTGATTCCCACAGCGAATCCTGAGCAGCTCCTACTATTCAAACGCGGAGATTTGGACGCCGTATGGACGGTCGAGCCGTGGGTCACGCGCCTCGAACAAGACGCCGGCGGCAAAATATTTCTCGAACAAAAAGAGGCGGTCACAACAATCCTCGTCACAAACAATAAAACCCTAAAAAACCACGCCGAGCTTGTAAAAAAGTTTGTGGCCGCACACAAAGAGCTCACAGAATGGATTAACAAAAATCCCGCCGAGGCGCAAAAACTCGCGCTCGAAGCCCTCGACGCACTCATGGGCGGCGCAAGCATATCAAAAGAGCTCGTTGCGGCTGCTTGGCCGAGGCTTATTTTCACCTCCGAAGTCAACCATAAGGAACTCGAAAAATTCGTCGAAGACGCCTATAAATGCGGATTCCTGCGAAATAAACTCGATATAAAAAACATCTTCGCCGACCAAAATAAAAAATGAGCAATATTCATGCGGAACTCGAAAATGTCACGGCAAAGCTCGTCGTCGACAACGTAAGCAAAACATTTAATTCGGCGGGGGGCAAAGTTGAGGCCCTCAAAAACGTCAGCCTAAAAGTGGGCGAAGGCGAATTTGTATGCTTGGTTGGGCCAAGCGGCTGCGGCAAATCCACATTGCTAAACCTAATCGCGGGCCTCGATAAACCCGACAGCGGCACTATAAAAGTTGACGACACCGTCGTCACAGGCCCGGGGCGCGACAGAATGGTGATGTTTCAAGAGCACGCCCTCTTCCCGTGGCTCGATGTCTTCGACAACGTAATGTTCGGCCTAAGATTGAAGCCAAACCTCACCAATCCAGAGCGCAAGGAGGTTGCAAAATTCTACCTGCATTTGGTGGGGCTTGACAAGTTCGCGCATTCGGCAGTGCACGAACTTTCGGGAGGCATGCGCCAAAGAGTAGCGCTCGCGCGGTCGCTCGCGCCGAATCCAAGGATACTTCTCATGGACGAAACATTCGGGGCCCTCGACGCGCTCACCCGCGAACAGCTCTACGGCGAACTCCAACAAATTTGGCAGAAGCGCAAAAAGACGATTATTTTTGTCACGCACAATATCCGCGAGGCAGTTTGCCTGGGCGATAGAGTCGTTCTTTTCTCGCCCCACCCCGGCAGAATAGTAAATACGTTCGAAATTGACATTCCGCGCCTGCGCGACATCAACGACCCGGCGCTCAGCCCATATACGCTCAAAATCACCGCCGCGCTAAAACAACACACCGACGGCAAAGAGGTTGCAGAATAATGAAAAAGTACAAGAGAGTTTTATTTTCGGCGGCAGTTTTCGCGATTGTCCTATTGCTCTGGGAATTTGCCGTAAGATATTTTGAATTTGCCGAGTATATGCTGCCGGCGCCATCGGAAGTCGCCGCGTACCTGTGGGGCGCTATTTGCGACTTATCTCTCCCCAAAGCCGTATGGGTCACGGGAAAGAGATTGTTCATAGGCTATTCCATAGGCATTTGCATAGGCATTCCAATGGGAATGCTCTGTTCGCGCTTCAATATTTTTAAAGACACTATCGGAATACTCGCATTGGGATTGCAGGCGCTGCCGAGCGTTTGCTGGGTGCCGCTTGCAATTATGTGGTTCGGACAGGAGGAATCGGCAATGCTGTTTGTGGTTGTCATGGGAACTGTGTGGTCTTTAATCCTCGCAACGCAGCATGGCGTCACCAACATTCCCCCGATATATCTGCGCGCCGCGAGCACCATGGGGTCGCGCGGGCTGCATACTTGGATTCACGTTATCGCCCCTGCCGCGCTGCCGAGCATAATTGGCGGAATGAAGCAGGGGTGGGCCTTCGCATGGCGCTCGCTTATGGCTGCGGAAATTTACGTCACGATACTGACGGGCTTCGGGCTCGGGCAGCTCCTCCACTACGGCAGAGAGCTAATGAGAATGGACCAAGTAATCGGCATTATGTGCGTGGTAATTGCTATTGGCCTATTGATAGACAAGGCAATATTTTCGCCGATTGAGCGCAACCTGCAAAAGAAATGGGGAATTTCGTCGGATTAGCCTGATTCCGCCCTACCCCAGATTGAATAAAATTTGTCTGAAACTCGCTTTACTGACAGAGCTTCAAGTAAACAAAAAGCCGCCGCAATTAGGCGGTTTTTTTATTTTTGGGAGGCAAAAGGCTTTCATAAAGAAATGCGCAGGAAGCTTTCTCAAAAAAATATTTTTTAGAAATGGCGGCCAAAAATTTTTATATTTTACAATATTTGTTTCCCCTCATTTTTTTCCGCTTTTTTTCAGTCGCTGCGTGCGACATACCTTTCCTTGATTGTTCAAAAAGCAATCTCACGGCAATTCAAGTTCCCCATATTTTCAAGGCATTTTTTCACCTTTTTTATCAATTCGGATTTGAGTGAAAAACTCCGCCCGCGCCCTTTTTAAATTAGAAATTTTAAATAAAAACATAGCGGCAGGATATAAAAACAGTAAAGCGGAATTGAAATTGCGTACCAAAATACGAGATTTTATATTGGCGAGTCTTACATTGAATAAATAAAAAATCTTTACCGTCATTTTTATAAGAAAGCCCATTAAGCCAACCCTTATTTATCAGTAGAGCACCGCAAACCTCGCGCGTTTAAGATATAAAGCGGATTCTAAGAGAAGCGTGGCATACTTTGTCGGGTTTCCCTTTTTTCCACGCTCGGTTTGCCCTGCGCAAAAAATTTTAAAAATGCAACTCTTAGAACCTTTCTTTATCGCTTCGCTAAATTTTTTAGAACTGCAATTTGCCCAGCGCGCTTTCTAAAAAAATAGGCGCGCCATAAAGCGCGCCACAAAATACAAGACAGTTTTTTTAAGCTTTACCGCCCTCCCCCGCAAGCGCTCCGAGCAACGCCTGATTGCGGAGAGCGACGAACGCAACCTTTTTTAAAAAATGGAAATCATTTAATTCCGCAAGCCACGCTCCTGAGCGCTAAGAGCGGCGACACCCCCTATACGCTGTTGCCTAGCCCAATCACAAATGTGGACGCTATCAACACAAGTATCCCGAGCCACAAAACGGTTTTTGTAAGCGCGCTCGTGCCCTTCCATTCGCGCAATGCAAGAGCCCACAACGCCGCAAATATTATTATAAAAGACATGTGCAGCGACCAGCTTGAAAAGTCGTACTCCTTCCCAAGCTGCGTGGTTCCCATTCCGTAAAAGAAAAATTGTCCGTACCAACAAACGCCCGCCATAGCGCAAAGAATAAAATTGGCAATCCCCAAGCGCGCCCCTACCGACACTATATCAACAGCGCTTTTATTCTTTACGAGCATGTAGCCGCAAATTAAAAGATTGCTTATAAAGCCTCCCCAAAGGGTCACGACAAGCACGGCGTTGTTCTTAAAAAAGTCGGCGGAGTCGGGAGCGAGCGCGCCAGTATCCACAGCAATGGATTTTGCAACCTCCGCAATCGGAGAGCCGATTGAAAGGGAAAACGAAAATCCCGCGCTAAACAACCCGCAAAATATCGCAACTGCAAGCCCCTTTTTAAGATTGAACTCCGGAAGAGAATCCACGCGCGCGCACTCGCGCTCCTTCATCACCCCCGCGAGCCCGTTTATGATTATTCCCAAGACGCCTATTACCACACCGGTCATAACGATTAACCCTCCGGTCGTGGTAAAAATATCGAGAAAAGTTCCAGAGACAATCGGCGGAATGAGCGTCCCGAAAATCGCGCATGTTCCGAGCGCGACGGCAACCCCGAGCCCCAGCCCGAGATACCGCATAGTAAGCCCGTACGCTACGTTCCCGAAGCCCCACATTCCGCCAAATAGGGCAGTGAGCAGAAGTATGTGACTATCTGTCTGCGCAATAGCCTGCGGCCATGACGGCATCGTTATCGTGGCAACTATCATTGGGGTCAGGAGCCACGCGACAATTCCCATTGCAATCCACGCGACTTCCCAACGCCATTTTTTTACGAACTTAATCGGGACGTAAAACGACGCCGACGCGAAGCCGCCTATCCCGTGGAGAAAAACACCGAGCAATGGATTCATTTTTATTTACGCTTCATGATTACGCCGCGCTCGTACTTTTTAACGGAGTCGAGCATTTTTATTCCGCAAGGAACGCCCGCGCGCTTGCAGTATTCCGCCCAGACGTCGCCGGACGGCAGATTTTGCGACTCCTCGACAAGCGCCAAGCGCCTTCCGTAATCTCCGGAATTTTCCGCCGAGCGCAACATTGCGAGCGGGTCGAGAAGCGCCAAAAGCAGGCTCTTGCGCGCCGCCCTCATGCCAATCGCCCAGGCAAAGATTCTATTTATGCTCGCATCGAAGAAGTCCATGCCTATGTGGACTCTCGAAAGACCACCGCAGCGGACGACTTCGCGCATTGCCGCAACAGTCGGGTCGTCCGAGACTACGACATGGTCGCTGTCCCAGCGGACTCCGCGCGATACGTGCAGCAGCAGTTCCGGCACGAACATCAGCATTGATGAAATTTTATCGGCGATTGTTTCAGTCGGGTGGAAGTGCCCCGAATCAAGAGTGAGTATCAGGCCGTTTTTGACCGCATAGCCCATGAAAAATTCGTGGGAGCCCACGACGTAGCTTTCGCTGCCTATGCCGAAAAGCTTGCTCTCAACGGCGTCTCGCGCGTATTTTTTTGATATTTTTACTGAAAATATTTCATCGAGAGATGCCGCCATGCGCTCGCGGGGTGAGAGCCTGTCGGCGGGGAAATCCTTCATTCCGTCCGGCATCCAGAAGTTCGTTATGACGGTGTCGGACAAAGCCTTGCCTATTTTTTCCGCTATTTTGCGGCAGGCAATCGCGTGGGCTATCCAGAATTTGCGGACAGACTTGTCGGCGCTTGAGAGCGTAAAGCCGTCCGCCGCAAGCGGGTGCGAGAAAAATGTCGGGTTGAAATCGATTCCCATTTTGCGGTCTTTGCACCAATCCGTCCAGCCCTTAAAGTTGTCGAAGGAAATTTCGTCGCGGTCAACTTTCTTTCCGAAAAATTCGCCGTATATGGCATGCAGGTTTATGCGCGTCTTGCCGGGGATATATTTTAGTGCTTCGTCTATATCGGCTCTTAGCTCGTCCACGCTGCGGGCCTTGCCGGGAAAATTTCCGGTCGCCTGTATGCCCCCGCAACCCAATGTCGCGTCGGGAGTCTCAAATCCGCCGACGTCGTCGCCCTGCCAGCAGTGCATTGAAAGCGGTATTTTGTCGAGTACCTCCATCGCCTTTTCGGTGTCCACACCAAAATCGGCGTATATCTGTTTTGCAGTATTATAACTTGATGCCATATGAAACATATATTTGTTTTATTTTGTTTTATTTTCAAGTTTTTTTTGATTTTCTTTGAAACAAAAAGAAATCCCAAGCAATCAAAGAAAATTTAGTTAAAAAAAAATATTGTGTTTTGTTAGTTTTTCTTTAGAGTTAAAAATAATAAAATGTAGTCTTTGCACATAAAGGAATCTATGAAAAAACCTTTAAATTTCTTGGTCGCCCCCGATAAATTTCGCGGATCTCTATCCGCGGCGCAAGCATCGCATGCAATAAAAATGGGGATATCCTCCGCTATCCCAAACGCGACAATTACCGAATTTTCGCTGACTGACGGCGGCGACAGCTTTGTCGATACCGTCGCAAAAGTTAAAAAAGGCGCAAAAGTAATAAGGCTCAAAACAATAGACCCCACCGGCCAAACATTGACAGCCAAATGCGCATTGCTCGACGACGAAACGGCTCTTGTGGGGCTCACCGAAGCCTCGGGAATTAACCTCATATCGGAATCCGACCGCAACCCCGCAACTCTTACAAATATCGGCTCCGGAAACATTCTTGCAAAGCTCGTGGAACGTGGCTATAAAACGATAATCGTAGGCGTCGGCGGAAGCGCGACAAACGACGGGGGAATCGGCCTCCTAATACCGCTTGGATTTAAATTTTTAGACGAAAAGGGCCAGCCGATAGAACCCAACGGAAGGGGACTTGCAAAACTCGCAGAAATAGTCCCGCCGGAAAAGCCCATACCCGCGCGCTTCATAGCCGCAACAGATGTGGATATTCCGCTTCTTGGCGAACACGGCGCGGCGCTGCAATTCGCGCGCCAAAAGGGCGCAAACGACTCCGAAATAAAAGAGCTCGAAGCAAATATGAAGCGCCTTACTGAGGTTTCCCAAAAATGCCTCGGCAAAAGCCTGCACGAATCCCCCGGCTCAGGCTCGGCGGGAGGCTGCGGATACGGGCTTATAAACTTCCTCGGAGCAAAGAGAGTCAGCGGATTTGAACTCTTCGCCGAATACGCAAACCTCGACAAGTTTGTGAAAGAGTGCAATGTGCTCGTGACAGGCGAAGGCAAGTTCGACAAGACCGACTCGCAAGGCAAAGGGCCGTATCTGCTCGCACAAATGGCTGAAAAGCATAAAAAGCACATATGGATTCTATGCGGAACGTCCGAGGTGTCCGAGGCGGATCTGGAGGAAATGAAGCTCTCCGATGTGAAAATCGGGGAAATTGCAAAAATTGCCCCCAATATAATAGAGGCGAATAACCGCGCCGCAAAGTTCCTCGCTGCAATCGCGCGCGACTTTGCGCTGGGAATGCTCTAATTTGCCGTAAGAAACTTTCAGAACAAAGATTTTTTGATATAAATCCGCGCCCGCAAATTGTATGCGGGCGCATTTTTGTGATTACGCAAAAACATTTATCTTCCAAGCCCCCATAGAGTGCATCGTAAAAACTTAGGCGTTTATTAATATTTGCCAAATAGGCCCAGCCTATCCCCGCCCTGCGCAAATATCTTTCTATATTTGACTATTAATATCCAGCCACCTTGCGCCGGACGCCGTTTTTTCAATCGTTTGTTTCCCTGCCAAAATGAGTAAGCAGCGGCTTGCTATTGCCTGGTCTGCCGGGCATTGTAAAGCATTTCGCAGGCTATTTTGGGAAAAAAAGTTCTCATGATTAAAAAAAAAGTCCGCATTTCATATTTTTTTTGGAAAAACCTCTGCCAATACGCCCCCGCTTGAAACTGTGTGGATTGTGCCCCAAGACAAAAAGTTTTCTTCTCCACTTACGCTACATAAAACTTTCTATCGTTTTCAGAGCGCAACTACAATCGATTCTTGACTAAAACATTCAAGATTGTTTACTGCCTATTTTATGAAAAAATTTGGGTTTATAGGCGCCGGCAAAATGGCGGGCGCCATAGTTCGCGGAATGATATCATCGGGAGCCGTAAAGCCGTGCGAAATAATTTGCGCCTGCGGCAACGACGACACCGGCAAAAATCTATCCGAACAAACGGGGATTTCGCTCGCTAAGAATATAGAAGAACTGCTGTCTTCGGCGGAAATTATAGTCGCAGCCTGCAAACCGCAGCAGCTCGCGCAAGTCGCCGAAGCGGCGGCGGGAGCGCGCGCAAGCCTCTTGATTTCAATCCTTGCGGGAACAACAATTGCGCGCCTGCGCGAATGTTTCTCGCACGTAGGTAAAATAGTCAGGGTAATGCCGAATATGCCGGCGCAAATATCGCAAGGAATATCCTGCTTCGCGCCCGAATCCGAGCTTTCCGACAAAGAGCTAAAAGCGGTGGAAACAGTCCTCGGCTCCATCGGAGAATACATGCAGACCGACGAAAATAAGCTCGATGCGGTGACAGCCCTGTCCGGAAGCGGCCCGGGATACCTTTTTGAGTTTGCGGCAGCGCTAATCGAAGGCGCAAAGAATATCGGCTTTACCGAAGAGGAAGCGAAAAAACTCACCGATAAGACGCTGCTTGGCTCGGCAATGCTACTGTGCAAATCTCCGCTTAGCGCCGACGAGCTGAGGATTGCCGTTTCAAGCCCCGGCGGAACGACTCTCGCAGCTCTCGATGTATTCGAGAAAAGCGGGTTCCGCAAAACTGTTTCCGATGCGCTCAAAGCAGCCCAAGAGCGTTCGAGAGAACTCTCCAAGCTCTAAAAAAAAACTAAAATTATTCCCAAAAAAAGAATCAAAATACTTGACTTTTTATAAAAACACTGACAGCCTATAACCAACAACAGTTCAATTCGACACTTAAAATAATTGATATGAAAAAACTACTTTTAACCCCTGTACTTGCAGTTATTCTCTCCGCATGCACCTTCACCGAAGATGTCGCGGTTTCTTCGATGCCCGAAGGCGCTAATGTTTTTGTAAATAATGAACTCGTGGGGCAGACACCCACAATTATCAACCTACAAACAAATGGGGTTTACGATATCAAGCTCGTCAAAAAGGGCTATAAGGATGTCAATATGAATGTCGCAACTGTTAAGGAAAATCCGATTGTAAAATTCGGCCCCCTCGTTGACGCAGGCTATTACAAGGCTTTTGAACCCTCCTGCATAGACCAAAGCCTCAAGCCGGCTTTCCTCCCCGACTCAGTTGGCAACGACCCGTTCGGCGAGCTCAGCAAGTCCATTGCAAAGGCTGACGAAATGCGCAAGAGCGGTGAAATCTCTCCCGAAGAACATTCTTACATGATCCTTGCGATTACCGAGTTCTTCACTAAGAAATAATTGATAAAATAGACTTTTTGGCGGCTTTCGGGCCGCCTTTTTTTTTTGCGTATATTTATTTTTCCCCCAATAGGCGCGGAACGCAAACAGCGACAAAAGGCAGTCGAAAATAAATTGAATCTACATTTGGGCTTGGAATTTTGCCGCTTAACTACATAATATTTGTAGGATTTATATCGAACACATAATGTTGTCGTAATGAAAATAATCGCCTTTTTATTTTTAATATTCTGTGCGCTCATATCGCGCGGAAGTGTAATTCCATATGAATTGGGGGACGGCGCGCTCGCAGAAAATGTCCGCATGTTTAATTTGGACGACACAGAGCTTTATAAGAATAAAATTCCCAATTTGAAAGCAGCGGAATTTATGCTAAAAAATGTTCCACGCTTCGATTGTCCGGACGAATTAATAGAAAAAGTCTATTACTTCCGCTGGTGGACATTCCGAAAACATTTGCGCAAAACAGAATCGGACGGCTGGGTCATTACAGAGTTTATGCCCGACGTTTCATGGGCCGGAAAGCACAACACCATATCGTGCGCCAGCGCACACCATATGAGGGAGGCGCGATGGTTGCGCAACGAAAATATCGCAAAAGACTACGCGGCTTTCTGGTGCTATTCGTCCGGCAAGCCCCGCGCCTACTCTTCTTGGTTTGCAACCTCCGCTCTCGAAATTTACGCCAACACCGGCGACATTGAATTTATAAAGCGCCTGTACCCAAAATTGAAGGAAAACTACTCGGCATGGCGCAAGAGCAATTTTGACAAATCAAAAGGCCTTTTCTGGACGACCGATCTCGCCGATGGCATGGAATTATCGGCTTCGGGCTCGCTGCATCCATTTTGGAAAGGATACCGCGCCACTATAAATAGCTACATGTATGCTGAATGCGAATCCCTTTCAAAAATCGCCAATATGCTTGGCTATAAGAAAGAATCCGAGCTTTATGCCAATGAGGCGCTAATGTTAAAAAACAATATAAATACTCTGCTCTGGGACGAGAGCGCCAAATTCTATAAAGTTCTTCCCAAAAGCGGAGACGCCTCCATATTCTCGCCCCACCGCGAACTCCACGGCTACACCCCGTGGTATTTTAATATCGCCCCGCAGCGATACGCGCAAGCTTGGCTTCAAGTTAAAGATGAAAATGGATTCAAAGCCCCATTCGGCCTCACAACTCTCGAGCGCCGCAGCCGCCTGTTCAGCGTAAACTATGTCGGCCACGAATGCCAATGGAACGGCCCCGTATGGCCCTACTCTACGTCGATAACGATTTCCGCAATGGCAAATTTCATACGAAGCAATCCTCAAAAAATACTCGATAAATCCGATTTTTTCGACGCCCTAAAAACATACGCTGCCTCCCATAAAAGAACGCGCGAAGACGGTAAAACCGTCTTTTGGATAGACGAAAACATAAATCCCTTTAACGGAGACTGGATTTCGCGCACAAGATTAAAGAAGTGGAAAAACGGTACATGGGACGAAGAATTTGTCGAACGCGGCAAAGACTACAACCACTCCACCTTCGCCGACCTAATCATAAACGGACTTGTCGGCATACAGCCACAGCTTGGCGGAGACTTGCTAATAGAGCCGCTCGCGCCCGATTCATGGGACTATTTTGCATTGGACGGCATTCCATATAGAGGGAAGTTTATATCCGTCTTGTGGGACAAAGACGGTTCGCGCTATGGTAAAGGAGCCGGCTTTGCGGTATTTTCAGACGGGGTGGAAATCGCCCGCACAGACATTCCCTGCAAGTTAAAAATACACTTTTCAGACAGTATTAAAAAAGGCGATTAGTTTGTGTAAAAAATTCCTAAGAGATTCACGAGAATTTTTTAAATTGAACGGGCGTAAAACCGCAAAGTTTTTTGCCCCCCACGCAATCTCTCTTTTATAAATTTATTTTAAAAATCCCGACAATCGTTTTTACGTCATTTTTTTATTAAAAAAAGATATAGATGATAAAATTTTCAAAAAAATTTCGCCGCAATGCGAAAAGATAAAATTTTATAGGCGGCAAATACGGATACTTTTATGTTATCCAATATGCAGACTCTGCAACGCTTGCTAAGAATTTACGCGGATTTATCTAACAGTGCGATAAACATCAAGCGCTCTAATCTCGCGCGAAAGAGAGGAAAAATCCGCCCAATTCAATAAATCTATTTCAAAAAAAAGCGGAGACAAAATCTCCGCATTTTTTAGGCGCGCCTCCGCCTTGCTAACTAAACAACTAACGTCTCCTGCGGAAAACCGCCATAGACAGCGCTATCGCACCTATTACGATAGCCAATTCCGCGGGTTCCGGAACAGATGTAAACGATACCTGCAAGACTTTGCCAAGTCCGTCTTCGCCGTCAACCCACTGGAAATCCGCATACGTGTCCAAATTCGTGGCATAAAAATTGTCGTTGGCATCGTCAGCGAAACCTAATGTTTCTCCGTCTACGTGTATCAAATCAAACCATATGTCTTCATCTACGAGGTTGATTGTATCAAAATTATTGAAATCCATCATAATTTTGCCTGCTCCGGATTTCAGGAAGTCGCCCTTTATAGTTATAGTCTCGAGAGTCTCATTAGCTGACGCTTCGTCCGAATTGTTGAAGCTTATCCCGCCGCCGTTCCATTCGGCGGACGATACGGTTATATTTGTTATCGCCCCTATCTTTCCACCGTTAATTGTGAGCTTGTCGTGCGAGGCCCCGGAAGCTGTACGCAATACCAGAGTACCGCTCTCAACCTGTATGTATCCGTTAAATGAATTGTCGCCGGACAACACCTGCTTGGCGCTTCCATTCATAACAACATTCATAGTCGTCGTTATCGCGGGTTTGCCGTTGCTGTCGTCTGCCGTTACGGGATTTGTGACCATTCCGGCAAATTCGGCGTCAGCGGCATTTTTTAGCACAAGAGTGGAATTTAATCCATTCGCGCCCACTTCAGCTCCCGTAGATATCATTGCTCCGCTGTTTGTGCCACTTAGACCTCCAAACGCATAAAACTGCTCCACTCCGTCTGTTCCGGCACGCCCCAAATCCAAACGCGAAGTATATCCCGAAAAATCAACTATCCCGGATACGACAGATTGCGGAGTCGCGAATGTCGTAGCAGCCCCAGCAGTTGCCAGCTGCACGCGCCCGGGATTTCCTTTAAAAACAATATCTTTGCCTATTTTTATAGAGTTTACCCCGTTGTATCCAATTCGTAATGCATTCCATACGGAAGTGCCAATGCCGTGCATATTTACAGATCCTCCAACGTATATATCTGTTCTAGTATCACTGCCAATATACGCCACTGCTCTAGATGAATATGTAATGTCTTCTTTTATCGTTATATCGTGGCCGTTTGTTTTAAACATCAGCCAATTGTCGTTTGCGTTTTCTATCGTTAAGCTTTTAATGGTGACGTCGGCCGTTAAGGAGGGAGAGCCAGCAATTTGGTAGCGGTAGCCAACACTAGAACTCCCCTCGGAAAAACCTGTAAATTTAAAATATACATCGGTATTTTCATTTGGGGCTGTAACAGGCGACGCGTATGTGTATTCGGGCACATAATAAGTCGTTTCCCCAGACTCAGACGAAACCTTAACTTCCTTAATCGTATAGTCGGTCGCCCAGTTGTATGCGTCGGAATACCCGGATTTTTCCGCGCTTGAAAAATCTCTGCCTATATCCCATATATTCAATATCTTGCCGCTGCTCTCAATTTTTCCCGAAGCGTCGGCATTAAAATATGTGGTTGCGTCCACCCAGTATAATGTATCTGCACTGGCGCAAGCCGCAGATATTATTAGCGAGGCAATAGAAAGAGTAAGGGGTAATTTTCTCTTTTTAATATTCATAATATAAAGCAATTTATTTTTTCTTAAAACGAAAATAATCGAAAGTCAAATATTTTAATCGCCCGTTTCAAAAAAAAAGCGATTTTTGCCGTTTTTGCCTTCAATCATATTTTGCTCATATTCCGTATATTTTTGACTCAAATTGCCTCATTGTGCGATTATAAGAACATATTGTAATTCTAAAAATAAAGAACGCGAAAATTTTACAATTTCGCGTTCTTTATTTTTAATTAAAGATTTTTATAACTTTATACAGCATAAACAAATTATATAAATATTATACTAAATATTTCACAAAATAAATTGCATTGTAGAAAATTAAAATTTTTGGTTCATTTCCTTTGCGGGAACCGCCTCTATATCGGATACGACGGGGCGCGCAGGAACCCCCACAACCGTCGTATGCGGCGGGACATCGTCAATAACGACGCTTCCGGCGCCTATTTTGGCACCCGTGCCTATGGTTATGTTCCCGATTAGCTTTGCGCCAGCGCCTATCAGCACTCCCGACTTGACTTTTGGATGGCGGTCACCGGTCGATTTACCAGTCCCGCCAAGAGTGACTTCGTGCAGAATCGATACATTGTCCTCAACAACGCTCGTTTCCCCCGCCACAAATGACGTCGCATGGTCAAGCAATATTCCACCGCCAAATTTTGCGGCCGGGTGGATATCAACGCCAAAAATCTCGCTGGAAATGCTCTGCATATAGTATGCCGCAGATTTGCGCCCCCTGCCCCAAAGCCAATGCGCAACCCTGTATGAAGAAATCGACATAAACCCCTTGTAATACAAAATTGGATTTATAAACGCCGTGCAGGCAGGGTCGCGCGACTTTATCGCGGCTATGTCGTAAACTATGTTTCGGCGCGTTGCCTCGTCGTCGGAAAACGCGTCCATAAATATTGTGTACAAGTCGCCCTCGCCGATTGCGTTCCGGCCGAGCTTGCGCGAAAGCCTCACGCTGAGAGATTCAAACAAGTCGCGGCGCGACAGTATCACTTCGTCTATAAGCCTCGCAAGCAGAGGCTCGCGCGCGGCTATCTCCGCCGCCTCCTCTCGGACTGCCGTCCATACGACGTCGATGCATCTCTGGGTATTGTCCATAAAAAATTCTCCGCTTTCAAATAAAAGCCTACATAGCCTTAGTTTCAACACAAAACGCCGACTCGGAACTTTATTTTATTGAATACATCCATAAATCGTGAAAAATTTCTATATTATGAAAAAATTTTTACCAATACTGGCGCTTGCGGCTTTCATTGTCTCAGGTTGCTCAAACTTTACCCAAGAAATGAAGGACGGCGCGTCTTTCGCAAACCTCGACAAGGTTTATGTGGAACAACCATCCGGCCTCGGCTCTCCGTTTGCCGTAAACGCCAGCGAAATAAATTCCCAGACAAAACTCGCAGTCGAAGAATTTCTGAAATCAAAAAAATATCAAATTGTAAAGAACCGCTCCGACGCCCAGATAATCTTCCGCCCTATATGGAATCTGTCGCTTGCCGCACCGGAATCTTTCAATCCGGAACCGATATCAATGCAGGCGTCGCAGCCGCTGCCGCTTGGAATGCAAAACTCAGATGCCTACGCCACGCTTGAAATACAGGCAGTGCTCCCGCAAAGCGGCGATATATGGTCGTGGCGCGGATTCTCCCCCATAAATATGACCCCGCAAAACGCGACTGCCGGCCTTATAAAAGACCAAGTCGAGTGGTGTCTGCAATATTTCCCGCCAGAAGAATACCCGTCGGCTCTCGACCAGTACAAAAAGAAGGCGGAAGTAAAAAAGGCGGAGGCCGCCCAAAACCCGTACAATGAAGTGCTGATTAAAGAACGCCAAAAGCGCGGCCAATAGCTTCCCGCAGACGCCTCAGCAGCACTTGATGCAACACTAAAAATACTTACGCCGGGAGCCCTGAACGCCCCCGGTTTTTTTTAGCGCATAAATTATCCTTGCGGAATTATGCTTGAAACTCGCAAATCAAAAAATAATCTGCCAGACATGAATTGCTTTATAAAGACATTATTGTGCGCGGGAATCGCAGCCGCGTCGTTAAACGCGGCCGACAAAAAAACGGACGATTGGCAAAACGAAGCCGTTTTTAGAATCAACAAAGAACCCGCCGCCGCGACAATGAAATTCTACCCCACCGCCGAAAGCGCCCTTGAAGGCGGCTATTCGACGTACGAAATGTCGCTCGACGGAACTTGGAAATTTAAATTCTACGGTAATCCCTCGCAAGTTCCCTCCGACTTCTTCAAGCCCGACTTCGACGACTCTAACTGGGGGAACATAGAAGTTCCGTCCAACTGGGAAATGTCGGGGCACGGCACCGCTCTTTACACAAACATCACATATCCGTTTGCGAAAAACCCGCCGCGCGTAATGGACGAGCCCAAAGAGCGCTTCACTACCCGCCCAATAGAAAACAGAAACCCGACGGGCCTTTATCGGCGCGACTTTGAAGTCCCGCAAAACTGGGGCAACGGAAAGGTATTCATAAAGTTCGGCGGCGTCGCGAGCGCGTTTAGGATATGGGTAAACGGAATGGAAGTCGGTTACTCCCAAGACAGCAGAACGCCTGCCGTCTTCGACCTCTCAAAATACCTGAGATTCGGCAACAACACTATCGCACTTCAAGTATATAAATATTCAGACGGCTCTTATTTTGAAGACCAAGACTTTTGGAGGCTCGCCGGCGTTTTCCGCAATGTCAACCTCTACTGGACGCCTGAAATACTCGTCCGCGACGTATTTTTAAAGCCGACGCTCGTAAACGGATACCGCGACGGCAAGCTCGACGCGGAAGTCGTAGTTGAAAACCCCACCGATATGCCCCGCGGCTTCAAGCTCAAAGGATTCCTTTTTGACGGCAAAAAACGCCTGTCGGTCGCGGAGACCTCGAAAAGCCTCGATTCAAAAAAATTCGCCGTCTGCAAATGGAATTTCCCGAGCGTTCCGGGAGTCAGGCAGTGGAGCGCGGAAACGCCAAACCTATACACTTTCCTGCTCGAATTTGAAACGGCCTCCGGAATAAAAATGTACGCCCCGTTTAAAGTAGGCTTCCGCACCGTGGAGCGCAAGAACGGGCAAATTCTCGTAAACGGGAAGCCCGTGCTGTTCAAAGGCGTAAACCGGCACGAACACCATCCGAAGCTCGCCCAGGCAATCGATAAAGATGTCTCAAGGCGCGACATCTTGGAGATGAAAAAATACAACATCAACGCCATCAGAACTTCACACTATCCCAACCGCCCCGACTTCTACGAACTTTGCGACGAGCTTGGCATGTATGTCATAGACGAAGCCAACATCGAAATGCACGACCTCGACAGCATGGGCAAAAAAGCCCCGTTTATGGAGGGCGAGGGCTGGGGCGCCGCCCTTTGTGACAGAATCAACAATATGGTGGAGCGCGACAAAAACCATGCGAGCATCGTAATATGGTCGCTCTGCAACGAAACCCTCGACAATAAATTCTTTAAGCAGGCTGCGGAAAAGATACGCAAGCGCGACCCTTCGCGCGTACTGCACTTCGACCGCGACTACGGCCAGAAATATGTCGATATGTATTCAAGCATGTACGCCTCTCCGGAAGATATTTCGCGCCACCTTGCGCGCCAAAAAGAAAAGCCGGAATCCGAAAGAATGCCCGCCATAATCTGCGAATACGCCCACGCAATGGGCAATAGCGGCGGCTGCCTCACCGACTACTGGGAGCTCGTACGCAAGGAACCGATGTTCCAAGGCGGATTTATTTGGGACTGGAAAGACCAGGGAATTTACAAAAATTCGGAGCCTTACACTGTTGTATCCGACTCCGCCGACCCGCAAAGGGATATTGCCGTATTCAACGATACCGTTTCAAAAAACGTAATGGAAAACGCTTCCATCGTCGCCTTCCCAGGGCTTTTCAGAACCCCAGCGAAGGCCTTTACAGTGGCAATCGAAATCTCATCCGAAGGATTCGTTCCCCGCACGCCCTACGATGAAGGCGGCGCGAAAAACACAAAACGCGCCCCGTGGAAGCTTGACGAGGAAACAATTGTTCGCCAGCCGGGCGTATTTGAATTAAAATTCTTTAACGGCAGAAAGGTTGTGTCGTTCTCCGTTTTCGACAGCAAGCAATGGATAAACCTTGAAGCCAAAACCGATTTGTTGGGCAAGGACGCCCAGATTGCGGCAACTTTCGGCAACGGGAAGATGAAAATATACATAGACGGCCGCGAAGCCGCCTCAAAAGATGTCGCCGACGCGCAGTTTACAGCGTCTGCCGCGCCACTGTCGATAGCCGAATACGACAAGGAAACCCACTCCCGCTTCGCCGGCGCCGTAAAAAAATTCCGCGTAATCGACGCCGCAATCGGAAGCGACTTCTTCACCGCCCTGCCCTCTGGCGCACGCGAACTTTCGATGGTCGATTTCGCCGACTTCGCCCAAAAGCCGCGCGATGACAAATACTTCGCCTTCGGCGGAGACTTCGGCGACTTCCCGACGGACTACTCGTTCTGCCTCAACGGAATCGTGCGCCCCGATTGGAAGCCGTCGCCGCAGGCTTGGGAAGTGAAGAAAGTATATCAAAATATACATGCGAAGCCGTGCGGTTTTGCCGACAAAAAATTGAAAGTTAAAATATTCAACGAAAACTTCTTTACCGGCCTCGAAAACATCGAAGCCTCATGGACGCTCACGCGCGACGGCCGCGAAACGGATTCAGACGATTTCGACCTCCCGGCAATCCCGCCGCAAACCGAAAAAATCGTTGAAATAGATCTGTCCGACTGCGACTTTTCAAAGCGCGGCGAATACGCCCTTCGTCTGAGCTTCAAAACGCGCGATGACACTTCAAACGGCATTGAAGCCGACTCGGAAATAGCATGGGAACAATTCCCTCTCGAAGGAAGCTACGCCCGCACCGCCGTGTCCGAAAAAGGCGAAATGAAGGTCACCACAAACGACCAGACTCTAGTGGCCGAAGGCGAAAACTTTATCGTACGCTTCAACAGGAAAACCGGCTGGCTCGAATCATTCAAATTCGACTCTCAGCTGCTGGTTGACGGGCCGATGAAGCTGAGCCTCAGGCGGCCCTTTACAAACAACGAAATGGGCGCAAAGCTCTCGAAAGAGCTCGCGGTATGGCGCACGGCGGAAGACAGAATGAGGCTCGTAAAATTCAAGTCCGACCACGTTTCCGGAAGCGGAAAATCCATACTGAAAGTCGAGGCGCAATACGACATTCCCGCGCGCGGCTCCAAGGCCTCATTCTTCTACGAAGTGCGCCCGGACGGCTCAATATCGGTATCGGCAAAGGTATCCCCCGCCGCCGGGCTGCCGCCGCTCCAAAGAATCGGCATGCAATTCCGCGTTCCGAGCGAACTCGACGAGCGCGAGTGGTTCGGCGAAGGCCCGTACGAAACGTATTCCGACCGCCGCGAGGGCGCGTGGGAAGCCGTGTTTAAATCGAAAATCTCGGACTCGTTCTTCCCGTATATAGAGCCGCAGGAATCGTCAAACGCAGTTGGCGTAAGATACGCAAAAATATCGGGCTCCGACTCCGACGCCGCCCTGCTGATAGAAACTGCCGACTCCAAGAATTTAGAATTCTCCGCCTATCCGTGCTTGCCCGAAGACATAGAGCAGGCGTCCCACCACCACCAGATTCCGCGCAGAAACTTTAACGTCGTCACAGTTTCCGCGCTGTCTGCCGGGGTCGGCGGAAAAAATTCATGGAGCAAAAGCGGGCTCGCCGAAAAGCAATATACGGTAGAATCGGGAAAAACCTACGAGTTCTCGTTTATTCTCAAAGGCATTGAAGACTGATGAATAAGCTCCAGCGCGCAAAGTTTGTGGAGGAGAGGCTCGAAGCGGCCTTTCCCCACCCGGAAATACCGCTCGACAGCCTTGACGACTACACATTCCTCACCGCGGTAATGCTCTCGGCTCAATGCACCGACAAGCGCGTAAACGAGGTGACTCCCAAACTTTTTGCCGTTGCCGATACCCCCGAAAAAATGGCGAAGCTTTCGGAATCGGAAATACGGGAGATTATAAAGCCGTGCGGGCTATCGAACTCAAAGGCAAAAAACATTCTCCAAACTGCAAAGGTTTTAAGGGATAAATACGCCGGCAAAGTACCGCGCACTTTTGAAGAATTGGAGGCATTGCCGGGCGTCGGGCATAAAACGGCGTCGGTGATGATGGTTCAGGCTTTCGGGACGCCCGCATTTCCTGTCGATACGCATATACACAGGCTCGCAAAGCGTTGGAAACTCTCCGACGGCAGCAGCGTCGAGCAAACCGAAAAAGACCTAAAAAAACTCTTTCCAAAAGAAAAATGGGGAGCGCTGCACTTGCAATTCATATATTACGGAAGGACTTTTTGCAAGGCGCATACATGCAAGACTCCCGAAACGATGTGCGAAATTTGCGCCGCCATTAACTCAAAAAAATGACGGAAGTTTTCATTATAACGGGCGTCACATGCTCGGGGAAAACGAGCATGTCAATGGAGCTCGCGCGGAGAGAGGGCGCCGAAATAATATCCTGCGACAGCGTCCAAATATACAGGGGCATGGACATCGGAAGCGCAAAGGCGTCGGCGGAAGAAATGTCGGAGATTCCACACCACCTTGTGGACGTTTGCGACTGCGACAAACATTTCGACGTTTCGGAATACGTTGCGCTCGCAAAAAAAGCCCTTGAAGATATTGCAGCGCGCGGTAAAAAAATCATAGTGTGCGGGGGGAGCGGATTTTACCTGCGCGCGTGGTTCGCGGCAGTCACCGACGGAGTCGGGATACCGTCGGAAATAAAAAGCGTCTGCGACGAGATAGAGCAGAGAGGAGCAAGCGCGCTTAAGGAGGCGCTTCTAAAAATAGACCCTGCCGCCGCGGATACGGTCGATATTTTAAACCCGCGGCGCGCAAAAAACGCGCTCGCGCGCTGCATGGCGTCGGGAATGACTTGCGCCGAGCTCTCCGCGAGGTTTGCCGCCCTCCCCTGCCCAATGGGCAATATTTTCCGCAAAGTGCGCATTCTCGACCTTCCAGACTCAGAGCTTGCCCCAAAAGTCCGCATTCGCACCCGCACAATGATAAGCGCAGGCCTAATAGAAGAAACGCGGCGCCTAATCGGCCTTGGAATAAAAAACAACCCTTCCGCAAGCTCGGCAATAGGATACCGCGAAACTATCGACTGGCTCGAACGTGGCAACAGCTGCGTTTCAGATTTGGAAGAGCAAATCGTAAAAGACACCCTTGGACTGGTAAAAAAACAGCGTAAATATTTTAAAAATTCCCTCCTAAAAAACGCCGATAATTTTCAGCTATTTTAGGATTATAAATCCTGAGGGGCAGTCAGCACAATTTGGCTTAACGATTTCAGCATTTCCATTGATATAATGGCAAGATGTGAAACACGCGGGCACTCCGCGCAATTCACAAAAAAAACGCCCGCTGCAATGCTCGCGGGACATTTTTTTGTTTGGTGCGGCGGGAAAAAATTCTCTAAAATTACGCCTCGTCGCCCGCAAACACCGACCTCAACGCCTCCAAGACATTCGGGGGCACAAACTCTCCGATGCGCCCGACATCGTAGCAGGCAACCTGCTTTATCAACGTTGAGCTCAAATAAAAATATTTGTGGGATGGCATCAAAAAAATAGTCTCGACTTCGCCGTCAAGATGACGGTTCATCTGCGCCATTTGGAATTCAAACTCGAAGTCGGAAACCGCCCGAAGTCCGCGTATGATGGCGCTCGCGCCCGTATTGCGGACAAAATCGACAGTCAAGCCGTCGAACGCCTCGACCCTCACATTTTTAATTCCCTTCAAATTTTCCTCGAAAAGGCGCTTTCTTGTGTGGAAGTCGAGCAGCGGCCCCTTCCCAGCATTGCGCGCCACAGCGACAACAACTTCGTCAAACAGGCGCAACGCCCTGTGCAGAACATCGAGATGCCCGTTCGTCACGGGATCAAACGTACCGGGATAGACCGCGATTTTTTTACAATTTTGCATTTGCTTAAATTAAGTTTTTTTACGAGCCTAAAAAAGGCGATTCAAAAAGTCTTGTTAAACGCGAAATAGTGGCAATACTTTTTTAACAATGAATACTCCGAATTTTTTGACCGCACTGAGAGTCTTGCTGACTTTTTTAACGGCGTTGCTCTTGTGCCTGCCGTTAAAATACGCCGCGACAGCCGCCTTCGTAATATACTGCGCGGCGGGCGCTACAGACTGGTTCGACGGCTACATAGCCCGCCGCAACAACCTTGTCACGACCTTCGGGAAATTCATGGACGCCCTTAGCGATAAAATAATGGTTTCAACCGCGTTCCTCACACTTTTTGCGCTCGGCATGTTCGGAGACTGGACATTATTGGCCCTGTTTTGCGCAATTCTCTCGATGTCGCGCGAATTTTTTGTAAGCGGCATAAGAATGATAGCAGCAAGCCGCGGCATAGTGCTTGCCGCAGAAACAATGGGCAAATACAAGGCGGGATTTCAAATGTACTCGCTCGGGGCGATAATCTGCGCCCGCGCGCTTGACATAGACTTTGAATGCGAAAACTCCATTTTGTACGGATTTGCCTTTTTCTCAGCAATAGTTACACTCATACTCTCAACAATACTGTCCGTATGGTCCGGCGCAGTTTACGGAACCCGCTACGGATATTTATTGAAAGAGTAGCTCTTCAAACTCTGCAAAAATATGGACTCTGCCAGAAAAAAACTCTACCCGTGGGCGGCAGCCCTTCCCAAAAAACTCTCCACAAGATTTGCCACCCTTTGGGGGCTTGGCTCTCTAAATGCCCCCGGCACATGGGGAAGCGCTGCGGGAATAGTGCTGTACGCCGCGCTATTTGCCGGAATCGGGCTTGGCAGGTACATAATTTTCGCGGCGATATTCGCATACATATGCGTCGGGATATGCGATACCGCAGAGCGCTTTCTAAAGATGCGCGATCCCGGGTGCATTGTGCTCGACGAATTCTGCGCAATACCGTTTTGCTTCCTACCGGTTTTTCATTCTGAATACAGCGCATGGGGAGTATTGTTGGGATTCGCATTCTTTAGATTTTTTGACATCACAAAACCTTTTATAATAAATAAAATGCAAGACTTTGAAGGCGGGCTTGGATGCGTTGCCGACGATATTGCCGCAGCCTTAGCGTCTTGCATATGCCTTAATATTTTCGGGTTGATATTCCCCGTGGTATTTGCCTAATTTACGCAGTTGAATATGCGCAATACGCTTGCTTGCGCAATATTGCATATTTGACACATAAAATCCGGAGAAACGCTTAAAAAAATCCGGATAGTGAAGATAATAATATCGTTTTTTTTTTGGATTAAAATTTCCCGTACAATATACACTGCGTTGGACAACTCCAAACAGTTGAATAAAATATATGAACTATGCTTTTAATCTTAGATATAATAATAAAATGAATTTACATTTTTAATCTTTACAATTATAACTTATTGCTTTAAAAAATAATCTACTTATAGATTTTATAATGTTATTAAATATACGCATAAAAGACTAAGGTAGAAGTATGAAAACACTGAGAGTTGCCGTCTTGTTTCTTGCTTGTTTAACACATTCTGTTGCATACAGTATTTATTTTAATTCTTTAAATATTCGCTCTTTTGACGGGACAAATGGAATCGGCGAGGTTGATATATATGAATTTATTGATTATATCAATGTAGATGATGAGATTCAAATAGATGTATCTATAATTTTTAACAGCAACAGAAGAATTCCGTCAAAAATGTTTGGTTATGGCTGGTGGTTTGGGCTAACCGATTCATATATATCAAAAGTTTCACACGACTCATATAAATTTGTAAAGCCCAATAGAGATGAATTAATTTTAAGACAAGACTTAAAAAATAAAGAAAGATTCAATAGCGAAATAAGCGGATATAAGCTGGAAAAAGAGGGTAACGGATATTTAATATACGGATGCTGCGGCGAATCATTCTATTATGAGAAAAATATTTTAACCCAAACGAGATATGAAAACGGCACTGTTCTGTCCTTTAAATATGAGAAGGGAAAACTAAAAGAAGTCATTTCAAATAATAAGCCTGTCTTGTCGTTCAGATACGAGAATGATGATGTAATTTATATGGATCTTATAGAAAAAAAACGCACAATAAGGTTTAAGTTAATGGAAGTTCCAGGATACGGCAAATTGCTGTCCGAATATGCTGACTTTCCAGAAGCGAAACGCCTAAAGAAGTTTTCGTATAAGTTTTACGACAATAATATAAGCGAAATTACAATAACTCAAAATAACGCAGCCAGAAAATTTTTCTGGGAAAGCGATACAGGATTTATTGTAAAAGAAGAATCCTATAGAAATAGTAAACTTGTAGACGCGTACGAATACCAAATAGCCAATAGAGACGATCCCGATATATATAAGCATATAAAACGCAAATCCAAATTTACAAATAAGGATGATGTCATTTACAAAAATGATAATGGTATATCTATAACCCAAAAGGATAGCGGGGATATTGTAAAAATTTACGACAGCATGGAGAGAAAAACTTTTGGGAAACCGCAAAAGATAGAAATCAAACACCCCGACGGAAGTGAAGATATACAAGAATTCATTTACGATAAAAAAGGCAGAATTGTAAGTGAGATAAAAAACGGAGAAGTTTTATATAATGTAAAACGCGATGATGACGAACGAAGCTTAACTTATTGCGACGGGAAATGGAACCTAATATGGAAGAAGATTTTTGACTCCCAAAATAGAATAATATCCTACGAGAAGTCTGACGGCACTAAAACCACCTTCAAATATTTGGAAGATGGTAAAATCGAAGCCACTCTTACAAAAAACGGAAAAACAATAACAAAAGTATTCAACGAAAATCTTAATATTATAAATGAAAGGCAATAAGATGAAATTAATAAATCTGATCGGGAAGGCATTTATATTATTAGGTATTATTATGATGGCATGTAGTTATGCCTCATATGAAGAAATTGGAACTTTGCGAGGAAATGCAAATTGTGGAACCAGACAACAAAAAGATATATGTTCGCCAACTAATAACCGAGGAGAAGCAACGCGAGAAAAGTATAACCTAATTCGTGAAGATTGTATTACAACCACGGAGCGCATTTGTGTGCCTGGAAAAACATCTTCTGGTGCATTATACGGAGAATCTCAACTGAGGCGGGAATTATTGCAAAGTTTTATAAATTGGCAAACACTTGAAACGAGTTATATCGAAGAATATGTCATATTAGGCAAGCAACAACCCAGTTTAAGTGTCTCTAATATTTCCGTTTACATTGACATACGATCTGGCTATTATAAAAAAAATATTAGCAATTCTGCTACTACGGAAACTATAACTTATGATGAGCACGGATTGATTAGATATAAAAATGGTATTGCCGAAAAAATGGTTTCGATAGAGCCCGTAGATTTTCCTAAGGTTTTATTACCTTGGTTTGATGTTTCAGGATCATTCAAACCCATTCTAAATGAAGATAATATAAATAATTTTAAAGTGGAAATATCAACAAGTGAAATAATACTTTATTCTATTGAAGATGGTTTGCGAATTATATTCGATAAAAAAACATACCTTTTGAAAAAGACTCAATATTTAGCACAGGATAATAATCAGAGATTTGTTTCATTAGAATATATACTTACAGACTGGAATAATTTTAATGGGGTATTCTTCCCATTAAATATAGCTATAAACATTTATGACGAGAAATCCAAATCTATAAAAAATTCTACAATTCTGAAAATTAACAAAGAACTCACCTTTTTTAATAAGGATATATCATCTGCAATAAAATCCTTTCTCCCGGCAGGAACTACTGTTGTAGATAGAACAGCGTGGAAAATTTATACAATAACTGACGTAGACAAGATTGATCGGAAAGCTCAGATTATTTCGGACGCTCTGGAAGAAATAATAAATAAATCTAATAGACAAATTGAGAAAAAATGAAAATATTGTCTATATATTTTCTTTTTTTCAAAGATCCAGTGCATAACTGACAGTAGATGTTTTTATATATTGTTAGTTTTTGTAAATATAAAAGTTTAAGTTGTTGTAAAATTACTCAATTTCTTAATCTAACAAGATAAATTTGTTTTACGATATCCTTAGAAGATAGATTCTTTAAGGTTGAAATTATGCATGCGATATCTGAATCTACATATGTATATAAATTACAACTAAACTTTTCGTATTTTGAATTATTTTCCGTCAATTGAAATTTCAAATGAAAAGCATCTTTCTCTGTATTATCTTTTTTGCCTATAAAAGAAGTTACTCCATAAGAATAATAATATCCGCAAATGGAATCACCAGAATTGAATAGCGGAACTATCTTATATATAGATGTATTAGTTTTTGTAATATATACAAAAAATAGATAATAATCCCCTGCACTTTCTTTAAAGCAATCTATATTTTTAGAAATCCAATCTTTTATTGATTTCGACGTTGAACTTCTTATTTCTTCTGAATTTACTTTTAGCTCATCATATATTCGTGTAGATATGGTTATAGTTTCCTTTATATCAGAATTCAAGCATCTATAAAATTCTCTTGAAAATTTTAATATATCTTTTTGTTCTGAATTTTGACTACTGTTTTCTTGTATTCCTCTATTTTCTATTTGATCTGCTAATAGAATATGGGATATGAGAATTAATAGCAATGTTAGGGGTTTCATAGAATTATTTTTCTACTCCTTTTAAATTCCATATAGACTCTTGGGTTTTGGATCCAATTTTCACTATATTTCTACCATCATTCGAATATATATTTATCGTTGAAAACGCTCTTTTTAATCCATCTCCAGCAGAAGTAGGATTAATTAAGAAATTGAAATCTATGCCTATACTGTTTGATTCCAAAACACCTGACTGTTTTAAAGAATTCGTTCCAGCTATGCCTATATTTCCAATATTCTCATACATAAATAGTACGTTATCTTTATCTGTTTTTTCTTTCGTAATAGAAACATTAGCATTTACGATATACGGGACATACATCTGTTTATCGCCTATGCTATACGTATATGTTGTATTAGGAGAAGAAAAAGTTATACTAATATTCACAATCCATGTTCCTAACATATCAATAGTATAAGTGGATACCGCCGCATAGGACTGGTTATTTATACCGTCCAGGTATCCCGCAGGGTCGGAGGAGCGCCAGCGGGCGGTGGAAGCGTCGTAATTACGGTATAAATACATGCGCTACTTGTTTTCATTAAATAATTAAGAAATGTATGAATTATAAGAATTTTTTCTATATTTAATTTCTTTATTAGTAGTATTAGAAATTATAGGATTAAGGACCATCTCTTCTTCGGGATATCTCTTGAGATTCTACTATGTTATTTTTAAAATTTAAAATATATGAAAATATTTTACCATTTGATTGGTAAAAATCTACTTCCCATTTATCTGATTTCAAAAGATCTAAACAGTTTTGCATTTCTGTAATATCATAAAACTCTCTATAATTAGAATCATAATAAACCTCTATTTTTCTATTTTTTTTAAATAAAACTTTTATTACATCTGAACGAGTCATCCCCATATAGTTATTTTTTAAAGGATGTGTTATCGGCAAATAATAAACTAATGATAGTAGTAATATCAATGTTATTAACATTATAATATATTTTAACTTCATTTTTATCTCTCAAAAAATTTATTACCTATGTTATGATTAAATCCTGGTGCATCCACATTGATTTCATTTCCATCATTATCTACAACCTTCCCCCCATTTCTACGCATAATAGATCCTTGATATGCATTACAATTGGTTTCGTCTGGGTCATTTGGAAACCAATCATAATCTAGTTGTTTTTGTTGATATGCGTAGGTGTCATCTAAATATCCTCTAATATAATCTAGCATATTATTTGAAAGAATATCACCAATTTTTGTAGTTTGACCTGGTGCATCAGAAGAATCATTAGCTCTAACATCCAGATATGTATCAAATGGAATCGGAGAATTAGATTTTTCAAAACCACTTATAGTTGTATAGTAATTTCCTTTAGAATCTATGAGTAATTCTCCAGTAACTAAATTTCTTGCAAAATATGATTGTTGAGTATTAGTTAATGAATAATATTCACTAGGTGTTACAGATAGTCTAGAAGATGTATGCGTAAACAAACCTGATGTGTTTTGAACGGGGCGTCCATATAATGCCGCTTCTGCTAACCCAAAGATATCAATTCTAATGATCGGTACACAAGCATAGAATTGGTTATTTATACCATCTGGGTATCCAGCGGGGTCGGAGGAGCGCCAGCGGGCGGTGGAGGCGTCGTAATTGCGGTATGGGAATACATACGCCTGCAAGTCTTCGTCGTAGGGCTTGCCGGTGAAGCGCGCGGAGCGGTCTTTTTGCATGCTTCCCTTCCAAAATATCATTGTGTCTTGTTTGTACCTATTGTACATTTATTTAGAGAGTATATATGTTTTCATTAAATTTAAAAATCCTTCAGAGATTTTGTTAGGTTTATCTGCACTTGCGAGTTTTAAGTAAACAAACAGCGGAATCTCATTTACGGAAATATTTTCTAAAAAATATCCGTGTTTAACTGAATATAATAAAGAAATCTGAGTTGATTTGTTTAGGTTGGGCCTTATCAAAATTGAAACCATTTCTTCCCCGAAATACGTAATTGTATTGCTTTCATTTACGTAATACTTATTTTCGACGGAAAAGAGAGGCTTAGAATCTTCATCTATAAAAATATTTCTGTATATTCGCAATATTTCTCCGAAAAACGACAATGACGGAAGATCTTTTTTTATAACAACCTCGGCTGGGCCGTCTTTACTCTCGGTTTTTATATCAACGAGGCCATTCATGCAGTAAAAAGATAGCGTGTGCCCATAAAAATTTCCGGTATCTCCAAAGAACTTTTTCCCTTCTTCTCTTGAAAAGGGCGTATTGGCGGATAGTTTTTCAATTAGTTCTATTGCAAGATTAAGAGCCTTAGTTTCGTTTTGATTTAGTTTTGGTATCGGTGCCGCATTGTCCGACGAATAGCACGCAAGTGCAAAATATACAAATGAAAGTATAATAAATAACGTTTTTTTCATGCAATAACCTTTCACTATCATAACTATTACCCAATCTATAATTAAATTCTCTATGAACCTTTTATTTTTTTTGCATTTTCTATCCCAAAATCGCACTCTTATTATCTATAAACAAGCATTGAAACCCACTTAAAACTATTGATTTACTCTAAAGCCTTTTGTTGTTTATTTATAAGTTAGTATTTATCAATCTTTTTCTTATATATAAATGCTAAGTATGGCTCATTGTAAGTGTTATCTTTATTTTTAGTAATTTCAAAATATCTAACCAATGTGAATCCGTTCTTTACCTCAGTTGG